>Ga0116142_10000330_pt1 | contig 63878 bp, 50 predicted proteins | sample AD_UKC033_MetaG_FD_89785 | JGI IMG/M metagenome (GOLD analysis project Ga0116142, IMG submission 89785) | Active sludge microbial communities of municipal wastewater-treating anaerobic digesters from USA - AD_UKC033_MetaG | ecosystem: Engineered > Bioreactor > Anaerobic > Digestate | place: USA... | reverse complement strand
CGAACATTTAATTTAAGAGAGAAAATGCTTTAAGGCTTTTCTCTCTTTCTTTCATTCCGCTACGCTCCATTTCAGAAAGAGAGAAAAATCAATCTCTGTTGCATTTACTAATTGAATTTATCCTTAAATTAATAGAAGCTAAAAATATTAAATTTTATAGAATTGCAAAACTTTGGGTTTTCATATTTAAGCATTTATACAGTATAAGTTATGACCATTGATGATTTAGAGTCTTTTTTGTCAAAAAATAAAGAATTCAAACTAGATAATGGAATTTGGTATTCGAGTAGTGATAACAAATTATCATATCCCGAAGATGGTAATGATGAATGCTACGGATTAGAAGAAACAAGTTTTTGGTTTAAGCATAGAAATAATTGTCTAAAACAAGTTATTACTAAATATGCAGGTAATTCCTTGTTTTTTGATGTAGGTGGTGGTAATGGTTTTACGACAAAATCATTGCAAGAAATATCTCTGAGTGCCGTTTTAATCGAACCTGGCAAAAAAGGTGTATTAAATGCAAAAGAAAGGAATGTTAAAAATATCATTTGTGGAAACTTATCAGATTTAAAAGGATTAAGAGGAAAAGTTCCTGCAATAGGAACCTTTGATGTAATAGAGCATAATGAAAATGATGTTGATTTCGTATTCAATTTATATAGCATGTTGAAAGAAAAAGGTTACTTATTTTTAACTGCCCCAGCATTTAATTTTTTACTGTCAGATGAAGATAGAACTGCCGGTCACTACAAAAGATACAACAAAAAATCAATTACAAAATTACTCTTAAGATTTAATTTTGAAATAATTTACTGCTCATATTTCTTTAGTTTCTTATTATTTCCTATTTTTTTAATGCGAGCCATCCCATACCGACTTGGAATTACATATCGTTCAAAAAAAATCACTAAGAGAGAGCATCAACCGAAAACCGGTGTCATTAGAAATCTTGTAAATATATTCTGCAAATTGGAATTAAAACAAATAAGTCATAATAGAATAATCCCCTTAGGCACATCCTGTTTAATTGTTGCTAAAAAGAAAAATATTGAAAATAGAAGCAATGGTCATTTTTAAAGGTATTTTTGTCCGTAAAACCAGAGATTTTATATTTTTGTAGATGTAAAATTCAATTATGATACCATTTAACAAACCATACCTAACCGGCAAAGAAACAAGTTACATCGAAGATGCTGTAAAATCGGGCAAGATATCGTGCTGAAATGGGTTAGTGTTTGATTTTAAATATGTTACTATAGTTGAATGCTTGACTAAGTTAGTCGCACTTTGTAGTAAGTTATTTTTTTTATTTATTTTTGATTGATAAAATTTGGGACTATAAACATTACTAATGCAAACCGAAGAAATTCTAAATATTATTAATGAAGGCGAAGGCTTAAGCGTGGAGTTTAAGTTGGCAAAGCACGAAATTCCAAAAAGTGTTTTCGAGACGGTTTGTGCTTTTTTAAATAGAGTTGGAGGCACAATGTTATTGGGAGTCGCAGATTCGGGAGAAATAATAGGGATTGAGCAAAAATATTTGCAAAAAATTAAAAAAGAGTTAACAAATGCATTGAATAATCCTCAAATTTTAAATCCTCCGGTATATCTTCAGCCCGAAGAAGTGATACTTGATGATAAAATAGTTTTATTACTTCAAGTATTTGAGAGTTCGCAGGTTCACAGTACTCGCGGATTAATTTATGATCGGAATAACGAAGGTGACTACAATATAACTCTAAACACAAACTTAGTTGCAAATTTATACATTCGTAAGCAAAGTGTTTTTACAGAGAATAAGATTTATCCTTTTGCTACAATAAATGAGCTTAGACCTGAAATTATCCAAAGGGCTAGGCAAATGGCGGTTAACAGACAACCCGGTCACATTTGGGAAACCATGAGCAATGAAGATTTGCTACGTAGTGTGCAGCTTTATCAGAGAGACTATACAACGGGCAAAGAAGGGATTACATTAGCCGGAATTTTGCTTTTTGGTAGAGATGACGTTATTACATCAGTATTATCCTTCCATAAGACAGATGCAATTTGTAGAATTCAAAATTTAGATAGATATGATGATCGGGATGATATTCGTACAAATTTATTAGAAAGCTATGATAGGTTAATGCGCTTTATCGAAAAGCACTTGCCGGATAAATTTGTTTTAAAAGGAGATATCCGTATAAGTGTTCGTAATTTAATTTTTCGTGAAGTTATTTCTAACACTCTTATGCATCGAGAATATACCAATCCGTATCCTGCGAAGCTCGTAATTGGCAATAATTTGGTTTACACCGAAAATGCCAATAAATCGAAAGGTGAATTACAATTAAAACCTGATAGCTTTTCTCCTTTTCCAAAGAATCCTGTTATAGCAAGAGTTTTTAAGGAAATTGGTAGAGCAGACGAACTCGGGTCAGGAATAAGAAATATTTTCGAGTATTATAAAATTTATTCAACAAAAAATCCAATATTTGAGGAAAAAGACATTTTTAGATGCACCGTATTTATAAACAACAACTTAGATGATGTAAAGAAAAATCTAGTTAAGCGAGATTCTTATGAGGTTGTAGAAGATGTCACTAAAGATGTCACTAAAGATGTCACTAAAGATGTCACTAAAGATGTCTTATTAATGATTGAGAATCAAGCAAATATTACAATACCACAAATTGCAGAAATTCTTAAGCTAACTGAAAGAACAATTAAGAGACACATTACTAAATTAAAAAAAGAAAATAAAATTGTACGAATCGGTGGCAGAAAAGACGGATATTGGGAAATACAAAAAGATATAGAACTATGATACCCTTCAACAAACCATACCTAACCGGTAAAGAAACCATTTACATTGAAGATGCTGTAAAATCGGGCAAGATATCGGGTAACGGTAAATACACACAAATGTGTCAGAGTTTTTTTGAAAATAAGTATAACTTCAAAAAATGTTTGCTTACAACATCTTGTACTGATGCACTGGAGATGTGTGCAATTTTGCTAATATAGAACCCGGTGACGAAGTAATTGTTCCATCATATACATTTGTTTCTACAGCTTTAGCATTTGTCAGGCAGGGAGCTAAAATTGTTTTTGCAGACAGTCGCACTGACCATCCGGGAATTGATGAAGATAAAGTCACAGAATTGATAACATCAAAAACCAAAGCAATTGTAGTTGTACATTATTCGGGAGTAGCCTGTGATATGGATAAAATAATGGCACTTTCTACAAAACATGGTTTATTTGTTGTTGAGGATGCTGCTCAGGCAATAGACAGTTTTTACACTGGTAAGGACGGTTTAAAAAGAGCTTTAGGTTCTATCGGTCATTTGTCTGCTTTTTCTTTCCACGAAACTAAAAACATACAATGCGGAGAGGGAGGGATGCTTTGTATAAATGATGAAAAATTTATTAAAAGATCAGAAATAATCTGGGAAAAAGGAACGAATCGAGCTGAATTTTTTAGGGGAGAAATAAATAAATATGGGTGGGTGGACATAGGTTCATCATTCTTACCTTCTGAATTAAATGCTGCGTTTTTGTGGGCACAAATAGAGCATTTGGATGATATTCAACAAAAACGGAAGTATATTTGGGAAAAATACTTCGAATTGCTAAAACTTCACGAACAAAATAGAGTTTACTCACTGCCAATCATTCCAGACTATGCAACAAATAATGCACATATGTTTTATTTAGTCTGCAAAAATATTGAAACAAGAACCGAAATAATAAAAAGACTGAAAGAAAACAGCATTTTTGCCGTTTTTCATTACCAGTCGCTGCACAAGAGCGATTTCTATATAAAAAAACATGATGGCAGAGAATTGATAAATTGTGACAGATATGCAGATTACATTGTAAGATTGCCATTATTTTATGAAATGGATGAAGAATGTATTTCGAAAGTATACAAATACCTTAAATAATTCAAATTCATTTAACACACAATATTGATAAAATCTGAACTCCAGCGCGAGTTACTCGCGTTGGAGTATTATTTTGGACTGTTTAATAATTACACTTGGTATAATTTATAATCAGAGCTACACTTGGCACGAATTATAAATCAGCGCTGGCATGGGACTTCGTAATAACTAAAATAACTCCGGTCTTTATTTTGCTTTCCGTTTAGCGACAACGTAAACTGATTGACTGAAGTGGTTTTTTCTGGTAAAAAAATATTCAAATTGACCGACAAAATGTACAATCCTTCTTACAAGCTTTTGTTTCCACGCCAGACAAAAAGGGGACTCAAATTCCAGCCATAATCCTGTGTATTTTGTCCAAACCGGAGAATCAATCGGGGCAATATGCTTTACAGTCAATAACTCAAGACCTGACTTTTCTATAATTTTTTTTAATGTTTCTGCAGTATAATGAGCCACTCGCTTTGAAGGAGAAAATGCCTCAGCATCTCCTGAACCGATTTTTAACTTTGCTTTTAATGAATGTCTAAAATTAAAATAATTCCCATTAGGTACTTTTATAAATACAATCCCAGAGTCTGAGAGATGGTCTTTCTCAATCTTTACTAAGGTGGGTAAAGCTTCCGGGAAATATTCAAATGAATCTGTAAATGTAATTACATCAAATTTTGCGGAATTCAAATCTACATTATCAAAAATACCAAATTTAACATCCAGACCAAGTTCAGTAACCGCAAAACGATGCATGTTAAGACTCGGCTCGATGCCAGAAACAACAAATCCGTTGTCCTGAGCCATTTTAGTAAAGAATCCATGTGCACAGCCGACATCCAATAGCGATTTCCCGTTTGAATATTTTTTAATAATTGAAAGATATTTTCTGAAGATTTTATATCTGAAATGCCTTACCTGATTATTTAAAACAGGTAAATACAGAAATCGCATTATTTCATAGTTATTTTCATTAAAAAGAGCTTCCGGTTTACTGTCTCGTAAGGGTGTATAAAACAAATTACATTCTGTGCATTTGCCAACGATAACACCATTGTCAAAAACTTTAATTTTTTCATATGATCCGGATCCACAAAGTGGACATGCAAACTTTTGTGTCTGATCTGTCATTATACTAAATTATAAAATAATTGATATTAATACTGTAAGCATTGTCAAAAATAGATAGAATATGGATTTAATCAAATAAGGATTCTCAAAAATATAAACCAACATTAAATGAGGTCGCATTTTACTAATAAATTTCAGAAACGATATTTGCCATAATATTTTAATTCTGCAGTAATCAATCCATGGGTTTGAGGTATAACCATTAGGGTAAGAGTCAATGTCGGAACTCAATATTTTGCCAACAAGCTCATCCTTAAGAGATGTTTCCGGGTCATTATGACCATCGAAAAGATAGTACTCGTCACCCCATTTGAATTCGCAAACAACATGTTGCCACAACTTTCCATATAAATAAACCCTGTTTGCTCTGACTCCGCCATAATTCAATAGCAGTACTGCCAAACGACTATTTTCACCGCAAAGCCCCTTGCCTGATTTTAAAATTTGTACCGCAGTAGCTCTTAATAATGGTCTCTTTGCAGTTTTATCAGATTGCGAATATGTTATCTTTGCGCTCAAATAGTATTTAATCTTTATAATATCAGCAAGCTTCGCTATTTTGTCGCAACCGATAATCTCCTTCAACGCTGTTTTTAATATCTTCTTTTCCCGGAAAAATAGAAAAATGTAAATTACTGCAATTAAAAGAAGTAAGACTGAAAAATATAATAAATAACTCAAATACATATTATAGACTAAAAATTTATCTAATTATAAAACTATTTAGCCACTGATCTTTTTTCAAATTTTTCTTCCTTTAGTTTTTTACTAAATATGTCTAGAACAAATAACCACCCCATAAGAAAAAATGGAAGCAGCGGGATTTTAAACCTGACCAAAGCCCCAAAATTTGAAGTTGACAAACCTATGCCCCAAGCCATAACAATAGAAAACATAAAACAAAAGATTATAAAAGGTTCTTTAGCTAATTCTTTAAAGAAAAATATTGGACCTGCTCTGAACAAAACATAAATTGTTACCAATAAAAGAAAGAGGTTTTCCAAACCGGATAAAAGCATAACAGGGTTTCGGGCTTCCCAAAGATAAGGCCTATATAGTCCTGCCATAATTGCTGCCGGAGTAACAGAAACTGTCCCTACTAGTGTTGGTTCATAATCACCAATATTAAATGAATTGCCCTCATAATATTCCTGCTTTAGATCCTGTTGACTACCAACTGCTTTGCTTAACATTGAATCAACATCTTTGTAAGCACCACCGACTCGTCCTGCAATTGCAGTAAAAGCATATATTCCTACAAAGCCTACTATAACCATAACAGGTGGCAAGATAAAAATTCTGAGAAACCTGCTTTTCACAAGATGTACATAACTGAAGCCAAGCCATATCATTCCTGAGATAAATAAAGCATAAAATATATATGGCTTTAAAGAAGTGATAATATAAATACTAAATAAAAGCAATAGGATGTACTTTAAACTAAATTTTCTTAAGAAAAATATTTTGTAAAAACTTATCACAAAAAGCATTGAAAAAGTAAGTGTAAAAGAATCTTTTATTAGTCCCGAACTCCAGAATGTAGCAGAAGGTATAAATAAGATACCCACTGCAATCATTTTCTTTTTTTCAGGAAATAGTCCCGAAACGAATCTGTAAAATTTCCACAGAATAATAAATAAGAAACTGTTCAAACATATAGTTGTAAGATAATAATTTTTAAATCCTAGAATAGTAAAAAGACAAATATATCGATGAGTGTTATATGTTGCAGGAACGCTCAAATTCAGATAATACTGATCTGTAATCCGCACAGTATGATAATTATCAGGATTAATCTGGTCAAACAAAACTCTGAAAAAATCTACCGGATATCTGAAAAGCTGATCTCCAAGATTACAGGAATTTACAAAATATGAATAAGTATCTCCTCCCCAGTTATAATAATAGTCAAAAATAAATCCATAACCAAGACCCATAAAAATTTTAAATAGAAAAGCATAAAATAAAAGATTTCCTGTATATTTATCCTCTGCAAACTTCAAACTAGACATTATTCTTACAATAACAATAAGAACAATTAAATATAATAGGATTAATGATATTCCAAAAGTATCTAAAAAATTAGGTGCCATGCTATTTATATGAATTATTTTCTTTAATCAGTTCAAATAAAGGACAATCAAGACTAATGCTAGAAGCATTTATAATAAAAATGTATTTATTGGGGGTATATTGGAACTGGTGATTTTTAGCTTTTTCTACAATGGGAAATTAGGTAATCGGTAATCAGTTCTTAAGAAGAAATTGCTCAGCCATTTTCTCTATAGAGACGGTTAAAATTTAAAAACCTTAAATATTTATTTAAGTGTAATAAAAGATTTCCCGGATAATTTGTCATACAAAACATCATTAACATCATTAATATATATATCAGGTAAAGTAGTATTAGGATCCAACAAAATATATTTTATATTATTCTTTTTTATAAACATTTGTTGCATTTCTTCGATTTGCTGTTGACTTAAATCCTTAATATTTTGATTTTTTACAAAAATATAAAATGCACTTGGCTGCATAGTAGTTATTATTCTTTGTTTGTTGATTTCATCAAAATCTTTAATTGGTATATTAAAACAAGTCATATTAATAATATAATAATCTTCGGTAAACATTGGCAAACTTACATCATTTGGACTTGTTACTAATGCATTCCAATAGTTCTTAAGATTTTCTTCAGAGCTCAGATAAGCTATCATTTGAATTTCATTTTTTTTATTCTCTTCTAATTTTTGCGATAAACGACTTAGATATTCAAGAGAATACAAATCAGTTACTTTTTGGAATTTATAAAATGGGGATTTACTTAAGGTACAAATATTAAATAACAATAATAAGCAGATTATAAAATTAAATACATAAAAATATTTATACTTAAATTCTTTTAATACTTGAAAAACCTTTGCATATATAATGAATATAAGAATATTTAAATATAATAACGAAGCCATGTAAAAGAACTGCATAGATTGATTGAAAGGGTGTGTGCAGCTCCAGTAAAAGAGACCAAATACTGTAAACAAAACAAAAAATAATAAATGATAATTAATTTGTTTTAGGTTAATAAAAATTTGTTTTCTATACGAGGAGAATAAAATTGGGACAATAGGTATTAAATATACAAAATATATTGCTATAGTTATAATAACTGTTCCACCTGTAATTTTAAAAGGTTTCAGCTTATCAATAGATAAACCTGTAATAATATTTGTTAAACTCAAATCACCAGAAGCTGAACTTCCCGAGTTTAGAAAATAAAACAGCATTATGAACAATCCACAAAATATTGTATCAACAAAAATACTTTTAGCATTGAAACAATCTTTCTTTTTAAATAATATACGATACACAGCAAAAAACACTAATGCTGTTAAAACCGCAGGCGCTGAACCTATATTTAGAATAGGTAGAATAAGCAGAGGAAAATAGAAGTATTTGTTTTTGTTTATTAAAAGAATTGAAAACCAAACAAAGAAAATGCTTACAATAATTAATTTTGGATTCCAACCTATCGCAAATAAATATGAACTTGTTTGCGGCATAAAATTATAAAAAGAAATGCCGGAAACGAAGATGAACAACACAGCGAAAATCTGCAGAATAAATGATTTAAATATCAATCTGCTAAGAGAAATCATCCCCAAAACAAGAATTGTCCCTAGAATCGAATGTACTGCAATAGTATAACTTTCAACTGAAAGAACATCAAAAACTCTTGATATTAAAGATGCAAGCCATAATTCACCATAATGATACGGTGTTGGAGAGCACTGATCAGTAACAAGATACAATGATTTTGACAGACCTTCCACCCCATCCAAAGAAAGAAAATTTATTATTTTATAATAATAACCGGTACAATCGCCATGTGGCAAATTATTATACGGAGAATTATAAAAGAACAAACCCTGAAAGACAAAAAACAAAACGCCAAATGACAATGCAATAGACAATGCTTTGAAATAAATAATATTGAAGTGCTTTTTAAATACACCTTCTGCATTCTCTCTCTTGCGACATCTATATAAGTATAAAACTGACAATAAAATTAGCCCGATTAAAATGGTATTGAATCCAGTAACAATAATCGCATAAACAGTTATTATAACAAACAAGCCCAGCACTAACTTTATAAATGTATCAAATAAAAAATCTTTTTCCGGTTCAAAACGGAAAACAATTTTCGTCAAAGCACCTATAATCCATGCCAGACTTAAACAAATTAGTATTGCAAAAAGCATTGCTAAATTCATAAGTAATTATAATAATGTTTCGGTTTCATATCAATTCTCAAATAAAATCCATTAATTCATTAATTTCCGCTGTTATCAAATTTTAAACCCTTCTGTCCACAAACCGTTCAGATAGAAATTTGAGATATCCATTTTTTCGGAAGTCTCTGATAAATTTTTAATAACAAAATTCATATTTCCATTTATATATAAATATGCCCCATAGCATTTAAGTAACTTATGTACAGAGTTACTATAATCATTTTTGCCAGAAGCCCAAAAAATTATACGTGAAATATATGTATGTTTCTTAAGATGTATTAATAAAGTATCAAAACATGGAATCAATAATTCTTTTTCAGGTACAATAAAGTCAAGCATATAAGACTTGCCAATGTCAGCATTTAAAATACACATTCCGACAATTACATCTTTTTTATAAATACCAACAATTTTATACTTTTTTATTGGATTATCAACAATTCTCCACTTTAAATAAGAATTGTCACAATTTAAACTTACATAATCAGGATAGTTTATCCTCCATCTCTCATATAATCCACTAATTGAATCAATAAGATCGCGATTATTTATATCTAAAAAAATTGCAGAGAACTCCTTATGTATATGTGCACGCTTTTTAAATTTTATTTCAGAATAAATAGATTTCAACAATTTTTTACATTTAAAAATTAAAGTATTCTTAGCCGTATCATGAGAAAATAAACTTCTATAAAAGCTAATTTGAAGCTCTGACTCATGAATAAGCCCATCATAAACATGGAATTTTAATTTCCTTCGCCAGATAATGCTTAATGCAGTAAATCCCCAAACAATTTGAATACCATCTTGTACTGAAGTTTGAATCGTATGGGAATATAAATCTTCAAATATTCCTTTTCCATGAAATTCACGGAGTAGAAAAGATGATTCGCTTTTAGCTGTAAGACTTTTATCTCCTTGAATATTAAGATAAATAGGAATCATTCCTTGTGAAGAAATTAAAACATTTTCTTTTACAGCGAAAAACAAACCCGTTGACAGATCTGTATCAGCGTACTGCCATCTTGCTACATTTATATCATAGAAATCTCTAACATTTTTTTTCATGAATTCTAAATGCAGACTATTATTAATATCTAATTTAATAAAACTTACTGAATTAGTTTTATCCATGATTCGACAATATTTTGAGTTAAATGATTATATTCACCTGAAATCAAGAAAGGTATCAGATGATCTTTGCTTTCATATCCGCCTTCTTTTATTTGTTTCTGTGTGGGCAAATACCCATAAACCTCATCTGCATACCCTGAGGCTATATAGAAAACCTTATTTTCTTCTAGATTTTCAAAATTCTTTATATATTCAGATGATACTTCCGCTGAAATTGTATAGATATTTATCACTTTACCAATCATTACTTTTCTAAAAATAATATGTTCAGTATTTTTTACGTGAATTCCTAAAACATTGATCGGATGTTCAATATATTGTGACTCCAAATCTGAACTAATACTATTTATACGAATTGATTTCGACCAGATATCCCAAAAACATGACTTAAGACTATTAATCCAGTCATTATACTCATGTTGGTTAATAAATCTATAATAATTCACAGGATACGATAACTGAAAGAAATTTCTTATTGCTCTCATAAAATTTTTCCTCTTAGGAGGAATAGATCGGACATCACCTGCAAAACCCGGGAAATAGACAACTGACACACTTGTATTGTCTACTTGTTTTCTTATAAAATCTCTTATTAAACCAGGAAATTCTGCGCTTATCCGTTTTTTATTAAAGTTATTTGTCGGATGGCAGGGAAAACTCCATATAACACCTAACAATGAATTATTTATTTTATCGTAAAGCTTAACTATTTTAAATTCTTCATTTTTAAAGCCACTATTATCGGGTTCCATGGTTACGAACGATTTGAAATAATTTTTTATCGTTCTAACCCTTCTTCTCCTATTTGATGTAAGATTATTGGTTTTCCCTATAACTTCTTCAATATAAAAATCAAAATAATCCGATATTGATAATAAATATATCAATTCAGCAATCTTTTGTTTAAAAAAAATAAAATATTCTTCATCTTTTATTCCAATTTCTGATCTAAATTCTTCAAGTGAGGGAGAGAAGTGCGTGTGGGTAGAAATAATTAATAAATCTGTTTCTTCTATTATTCCAAAGTTTTTAATTACTTCATCTCGGACTATTGATTTTATTTCTTTATTAATAAACAGAGTGTCTATCGAAAAAATGAATATCTTCTTGTTGTTATTATCAAATAGTAAGACGTTTGCTTCTAAATTCGAATGAATATCCTCATGCCTCTCGTTATATTTCATTCCAGTTAATCTGGAAGGAAAGCAAGGTGTAATATCAATACTTCGTAATTTTAGTTTTATCATAGCTATGAAATGTGATATGATATCACAATTGCAAATTCAATATCAAATATAATTTTATCCTTATTTAATCCTATACTAAATCAAAAAAACACGGTCTTTACAAATAATCAACGTTTTCAATTACTATAAATGAAAAAACATTTAAGCTACAGTACATATTTCTTTAATAATAATAGATAATTTTTCAACTTGAATTCTTCTGGAATACTTATCTATATTAGACGAATTGCATTTTATTTCTTTATTATTTTTAAATTCTTCCAATAATTTTTCAATCACATCCCTGAGATGTTCTTCATTTTTAATTGCCACACCACTATTAGTCTCTAAAATTATTTGTTCTTGTAATCTATCGCTGAAAGTTATATCACTGTTATAAACGGGGTAGTATTTATTTTTTATCTCAACTGCATTTTTGTCTTGGGTAAAACAAAACAAGATCAAACGATGAGCTGCTATATAATCAAAAATCTTTGTACCTAATATATTGTAGTCATTAAATAATAATAAGATGTTGTGATTTTGAAGCTCATTTAATAGCTCAGAATAAGGCAATTTTGATTTAAATGTCAACTTTAAATTATCCAGTTCTCTTCTGTCAATATATGATTCAATTTCTTTTTGTTTGTTTACTCCAGTAAAAACTATATTTAAATATATTCCATTGCCTTTAAAAAAACTATTACACACCTCTAAAAAACTACGCCAAGGATGCCATTCATAAATTGTGCCTGCAAAAGCTATTGAAAGAGATTGCGTTTTTTGAGGGATTGTGGTTTTTGTATTGATTTCAAAGTCGTATCCATTAGTGATAATTTCAATTTTAATCTTTTTAACAAGTTGGTTTATACTATACTTAATGTATTCTGAAACTGTTAAAGCACAACAAGCATTGGTTAAGTACTTCTTTTCAAAATGCATATTGGCCTTTTTAATTAAAATATTGTAGCTTCTATTTTTATTTTGAGTCCAAGGATCCCGATAATCAGCAATCCATGGAATTTGGTATATTGAACAAAGCTTTGAGGCATATTTGAACATAACAAAAGGTTCTCCTGTTGCAATAATACAATCAATTTTATTACTTTTTAAAAATTCTTTTGCTCCAAAGTATATTTTTGATTTAGGTCCTACGAAAAATATAAACTGCGCTAGTTCGTAATATGCAGAAATCATTTTCCGTATTATTTTAAATTTTTTTTCACCGTATTTAATCAACAATTTGTTTGATAAATTTGGTATATATGGGGTTTTTACAATAGTACCGTACAAATCTTCCTCTATTATGATTTTGTCCGATTTACTGGGTGCGACATAATCCATTAAGTTACCATACTTGTTACTCCACTGACGTGTTACAACAACCGGATATAGTCCAAACGCTTTAAAGTACTTATACCATGAATATGGACGTAATGCACCGGCAGAAACATAAGGGGGAAAATCATATGCTAAAATCAGTACTTTTTTCAATTGAAATAATTATTATCTGATTTCTTGTTTATTCTTATAAATAAACACTGTGAAATCATGAGGTAAATAAGTCTGATCAATTCTAACATATTTCGAAAACTCTTTTATACATAAATTTAAGACTTCTGCAGGATTAAAATATATTGAATCGCTTTTAGGATTATCTGAAAACACAGATAAAAAATTTACTGCAAAACCCACATTAATCCTTTCATAAAGATCTTTAAATTGTTGTATAAAAATCTTAAGATTTTCCTTACTTGAGGTTCCAAGATTGTAAATTCCGCTTGCAATCACATAATCCCATTGAAATTCTGCAGGTAATTTGTCAATATTTCCTAAAATAATATTACACTTCGGCTTCTCTTTACACACATGCTCATAAAATGTTTGATTAATTTCCAATCCTGTATAAGATATTTTCGAATAGTTATTCTCATTTAAATAATCATAGAAATCACATAGTCCACAACCTAAATCTAATACTGAAAACCCTGTTTTACTTTTGAAGATTTCAGAAATTTTTGCAAATCTTACATACTGACTGTCTTTACTACCCCATAATGCTTCTGAAGTAAAACCATTTTCCTGTAACATTTTGTTATGCACTTCAATATATCTGTTAACTATTTTTTTATTCTTCACCTTTATATTTTTTTTACTTTACCTGCATTTTTCACTATTAAAGATGCATCATTTCTATTTTCATTAAACAATAAATCCAATATTGATACCCCTTGTACAAAAGGTTCTGTTTTTTGATAATATTTCGGATATAAATACTCTTGTGACAACAATTCATAACCTTCATTTTTTACAAAATCAAAATCAACATAGTTTAACGATGCGCCAAGTCCTAATAATACAGAATTGCATCCTGAATTTTGCATAATTTTAATAATTAACTCATTTTCTTTGTTTCCAGTAGTATTTGTTTCTGAAGCTAAAATTATTTTTGTATTTATTCCTAAAAAATCCATTATCTCCTTCTCAATGCAAATAGCTAAATCAATATATAAATCAAACTTCTTTAGCAAAATATCTTCAACAATCGGATAAAATTCTGGAAACCCTTTACCACCGAAATAATTATGACTTAAAGTTCGTAATGTTTTTATGTTCCAGTTTTTTTGCCTCGTATTTTCGATAACTAATTCATTAATTTTAGTATGAATTCCGTTAGGCTTTGATAAAGGAATATTAATGTACTGAATGCCTTTGCTATTAATAATTCTATTTCGGTTAATATAACTGTTATTGGTAAAATTCATGTTATCCATCAACATAAAAACATCAGACAAATACAATTTATTAAAGTACCCTATCCATGGAAAATAATGTGGTTGATGAGCCGCAACTATCATTTTACATTAAGTCTTTATAAAATTCAATAAGTTTTTTACTTTCTTCTTCCCAATTCAGAAACAATTTCACTTTTTTAATATTCTCTAAATAATGGTCCCTATTTCCAATAATTTCATTAAATGTATCATAAAAATTATCACTTTCAGGATTAATACATTTACCTATATCATATTTTTCAACAATTTCAATATATTCAGGTTGCCTTGTCGCTAAAATGGGAATTTCTGCCATCATATATTCAAAAAGTTTATTATCCAGTCCATACCAATACGATAAATCTTTTTTATTCCACGACGAAACAATTCCTACATCGGCATCATTTAAATATTTTATTAACAAGTGCTGTGGAATATAATCATGAAAGAAAAGATTTTTAACTTCTAATCCACTTGCATAATCCTCAATTGCAACTTTTCCCCAATTAAATGCACATATGAATATCATAAAAGTATTGGGTTTATTTGCAAATTCATTTATTACCTGCTCAATATTTATCGTTTTAGGATAAATATTTGCTCCAATATAAACCAATATTTTGTCATCAGATTTTAGGTTAAATTTCTTTCTTAAAACACTTTTCTCTTCTATGTTATAAGCTAATTCAGGAAGATTTCTTATGCTCACTGAGCTAAGCTTAAGATTAAAATTCGAGATTATATCATTTCTTATTGACTCATTTACAGTAATAAGTGCATCTATTTCTTTAATATTTTTTGCTTCACGTTTTTTTAATAAATAACGTACAATTATTGTTTTAATGAAAATAAATCCTTTCGCATTTGTGTTTAAAGGCCAAGCATGAAATAATTCATGAGAGTCATAAATCAATTTTACATTTTTCTTTTGCTTTTTAATTTTCACTCCGAGATTTAACATCGTTTGATCATTGGCATGAATAATATTAAAATCAAACTTCTCAATGATAGTCTTTGCATAACTTTTAAAACATGAGGATTTTTTTATATCATATATATCATCACCTAGAATTCTGTGAACTTTTATACCATCAATTTCTTCATATTCAGGAACGATGTCAGATTTTACGGCAATCAAATTAATATTAAATCCTGCCTTAACTAATGATTTGGCTTCGCGATATACTCGCCGGTCATTTATAAAAGAATTATCTAGTAAAAATAAAATGTTCATTGTGTAATTTCTACCATTAAGGAGTTAAGGACATTAAGGTTCTCATTAAGTTTTTTTAATATTTTCTTAATGACCTTAATCCCTTAATTTTCTTAATGTTTTTCCTTTTTTACCATTAAGGAGTTAAGGACATTAAGGCTTTCATTTAATTTTTTTAATATTTTCTTAATAATCTTAATCCCTTAATTTTCTTAATGTTTTTCCTTTTTTACCATTAAGGAGTTAAGGACATTAAGGGTTTCATTAAGTTTTTCTATATTTTCTTAATGAACTTAATACCTTAATTTTCTTAATGTTTCTCCTTTTTTACGATTAAGGAGTTAAGGACATTAAGTTACTCATTCAGGCAACACACCAAAATATTCATTAACCAATGGTTTAGCTTTTCTTGATATATTGTCAACGAAAAAATTAATTAATAGGCCCTGTGGTTTTTCAAGTAGCTTCATATATGTCAGCAATTGTGCTTCGTGAACTGGCAATACGTTTTCAATAGCTTTTAATTCAACTATCACAGTTTTTTCAACTAACAAGTCTAATCTAAGGTCTGCTTCAATCTCAATATTATCATATTTTATCGGTATTTTTATTTGTGATTCAACCTTATATCCATTTTTTATTAGTTCATGTTTTAAGCACTTTTCATAAACACTTTCCAATAATCCGGGTCCTAGAGCTCTGTGAACTTTAATTGCATATCCCAATATACTATATGATAATTGAGTTACTTGCGTTTTTGTTTTGTATTTTATCATTTGTGTCTATTTTTGTTTACCATTAAGGAGTTAAGGACATTAAGGGTTTCATTTAATTTTTTTAATATTTTCTTAATGAACTTAATACCTTAATTTTCTTAATGTTTCTCCTTTTTTACCATTAAAGAGTTAACGACATTAAATTTTTCATTAAGTTTTTTTAAATATTTTCTTAATGAACTTAATACCTTAATTTTCTTAATGTTTAGAAACCTACAAAATCCATCTTATAACCTCAAAAGCCTCAGCATAATTGCATCCTACCTGCACCCCTCTTGTATGGGCATGTGCGAACACGAATACCTTGCTCATATAATTTCTGTCTTTTTGAGATGAATATCTCTGTAAAGCTTTGTACTTTGCCTCAACATTTTCTTTTTCCAGTTTAATAAAACATGTTGTATCAAAAGATAAATTGTTCCACAACAACTCATATCCAAGAATACTGACATCTTTAAAAGCCCTAAGCCCCTCCTGTGCAATGGTTGTATGGTCCTGATGCACATCATGTAAGCTTGGCATAAGAACCAAATCTGGTTTTATTCTCTTTTTAATTTCAATAAGATGCTCTAGGATTTCTTGCCTAACATAATTAAGTTTTCTGACTTCATATCCAAATATGAAAAGATTTTTATCAGGTATCCCCAACATTTTGGTTGCTTCTCTTACTTCTTTTGCAAGAGTGTCCTTTGGCAAGCCATTAGGCAAAGACTGCTCGGCAGTGCTAAAAGCTGCATAATAAACAGTATTCCCTTCTTTTATAAATCTGTCTATGCTTGCACCAGCTCCAAGTTCACCATCGTCTGTGTGAGGAGCTAAAACGAGTATTGTTCTTTTCTTTTCCATACATTAATGAATTATTCTTTACTACAGTGATTTATTCATCTCAATAAATAATCCTGTTACCATACCATTCCATGACAAGGCTGCATCGTTGGCAATATATTTCTCTTTGATTGCTATATTCTGCAGTTCTGTGGCAAAATCAATATATTTTTTTTCTCTTTCCCAATTTTCTTGCGGAGGTCTAAACCCAAGTTTGTTTTTTCGCCATATTATTTCATTAGGAAGTACATCCTTAAATGCATATCTTAATAAAGCCTTTGTCCAACCTTCCCTGATCTTATAGTCTGAAGGCAAAGAAAATACGAACTCAACAAGCTCGTGAGATAAAAAAGGCAACCTCACTTCGCACGAATGAGCCATTGAGTTCCTGTCAGCAAATCTCAAAAGTTTGTCAAGTCCTGAAACTGTTGTAAAAAATTCCAAATTCCCAGTTAAATCATTTGAAACAGGAAATGGTGAAACATTTCTTTTATAAGATGAATACAAATTATGATGAATCTCCGGCATTTTTGCAGCTCCAAATAATTTGAATTTAAAATATCTCAAAAAAGAATGTAATTCGTAGTACTTAGTTTGTAACAAAAGTTTATTATCAATTGTTAAGGGGTTTTGTACTTCATTATTAGCAATATAATCATTATAAGTTTTTTCTAGAGCAGTTTGTCCATATTTCAAATATATTTCCTTAAAAAAAGGTATGAAAAAATGGGTATATCCTGCCAAATACTCATCTGAACCTTGTCCGTCCAATAAAACACATATATTATTTTCATGAGCAAGCTTATATACTTCCCATTGCGCGTAAATACTTGCAGAAGAAAAAGGGCCTTCCTGAAAATATACAATTTTCTTCAGATCCTCTAACATTATATTAACGTTAGGAAATATTTCGAAATGCTGTATACCGGTTTTTTCAACAATCTTTTTCATAAAGAAGCCTTCATCAAGTGAAGGGTCTTGGAATCGGGCAGAAAAACCCTTATGATTTGATCCGTTTTTAAGAATCCCATTCATTACAGCAGTAACAGTAGAAGAATCAATACCTCCGCTTAGACTAGTGCCGACTAACACATCCGACCTGAGTCTTTTAGATACAGATTCTATGAAAAGTTCCTTAAAACGAGAACAAGCTTGCTCGAAGTTTAAATCAGATTTAATTGTGGAATCAATTTTCCAATATTTATTTTGAGTCAGCTTCTGTGTTTTTTTATAAAAAATATAATGAGCAGGTTTAAGGCTTTTAATATTTCTGTAAAAAGTTCGTGATTTATCAGCCGGGTCATCATGTAAGCCCATATTTAGAAATAGATACATACTATAATCATCAATTTGCTTATCAGCTCCTGCTGCAATTAATGATTTAGATTCTGAGGCAAACATAAATACATCATCGTTTTGAAAATAATAAAAAGGTTTTTCTCCAAATCTATCTCTAGCACAAAATAATATTTCTTCTTCCTTATCATAAATAGCAAATGCAAACATCCCATCAAAGCGTAAAAGACAATCTTTACCCCAATAATCATAAGCAGCAACAATGACTTCGGTATCCGTATCCGAATTGAATTTATATCCTTTTGACAATAAGAAACTTCTAATCTCTATATAATTATAAATTTCTCCGTTATAGGTAATTACATATTTACCCATATAATGAAAAGGTTGTCTTCCGTTTTCGGACAGATCAATAATTGCCAGACGTCTGTTACCAAAATAAAGAGATTTATCTTCAGAAATCCATATCCCTTCAGAATCAGGCCCTCTATGCCGTATCAGATCAATCATCTTTTTAATTATGCCTGTATCAGCTTTTTCTTTATGATTATACCATATTCCTGCTATGCCACACATTTGTTTTAGGTTTTATTTTTTAATGATCGGTTATCAGTTATCAGTAATCGGTATTCTGTGATTGGTGATTAGTAATGGGTTAATTTCCTTTTACAAAATTATAATACCTATCAAAATTTGCTTTAAAAGTGTAGTTGCTTTCAATCTTTTGTCTTGCTAACTTTCCTATCTCTTTAAAATCAATTTTTTTATTAAGAATTTCTGTTAAAACAATTTCCCATTCTTCAAAACTTTTAATTATAAATGAATTTTCTCTGTCATCAATTATTTCATTATTAATTGTTAAACCGGTGGCAATACTTACAATCCCAAGTCCCATATATTGAATCAACTTAAATCCTGATTTCCCTCTATTAACAAAATCGTCTTCCAATGGCATTAATCCCACGTCAATTTTATATAAGCTTTCTATTTCAGTATCCAATGACCATGGGATAAATTCAATGTCAAAATTAGCTTCCGCTTGATACTTTTTACCTCCTATGACTATAAGACAGAAATTAAATTTTTGAGATAATTTATTTAACACAGGAATTAATAAATCAAGAAGAAAGTAATTATAATCTCCCCCAATCCAACCAAAGCAGATTCTGTCTATTTTTATTGGATAATTTTTATGAGTATATTTATCATAATCAACGCAAGTCGGAATAATTAGGATATTATTTGGATCAACAAGGTTGTTTCTATTTAACAATTGCATTTTTAAATAATCAGAGGCTGTTATGAATTTTTGATAATACGAGAAAGAATCTGAAAACTTATTCCCATTTTCAAACATCATTTTACCATAAAAACTAGTTACCTGTTTTGGCTGTCGTTTTGATGCTGCAACATCATCATCAAAATCTAAAATAATATTATCATGTATCTTAAATAGCAGTTTTTCCATGAACAAATTGCCATAATCATTAAATAATAGCAACTCCCGTCTTACAATAACTGTTTTAAAATTTCTCGCATAAACACATTGCCTTAATCTTCTTGACATAGACTTAACATAAAACACTGTTAAATTCTCTTTTTTAATATGCCTCTCAAATTGATAACGATCCTCAAATAAAGTTTTTACTTCACATTTTAATCCTGATTCGGAAAGCTTGTCCGTCCATTTTTTTGATCTGTAATTATATCCTGCATTTTCGATGGGTGTGCATTCAAGAAATAATATGTCTTTTTTTTGTACTTGGATTGCCTTCTTTTTTATAAATAGAGGTATAAGCTTCGTTACTAAAATACACAAATAAAGACAAAAGAATAAATATATATTTAAAATAAATTTCTTCAATTCTAAGGAATTATTATTTTTAATTACACTCTCACTAACAGGATTAATAATACTTATAAACAGGCTATATGAATCTCGAAGATTATGTTTTTCCTCAATAGTTATACGACCGGCTTTCCCAATACTTTCCCTGTAATTTTTATCATTATATAACATCAGAATGCATTCTATCCACTCATCTTTGGTTTTTGCTATTAAACAATTTTCCTTATGTATTGCAAATGGTGTAATGCCATAAGGACTGGCAATACAAGGAAGAGCTGCCGCAAAATAATCAAGAACTTTCATAGCCATCTTACCTCTCGAAATATCAGAATTGTCAATTGCATAAATACCGATATCTGCTTTGGTTAATAATTCAAAAAATATATTTTCGTCAAAGGTATGATGTTCTATTTTTATATATTGATGTTCTATACTTTCTCTCGAAACAAGAATCAATTTCAAACTTATCGATTTGCTAAGTTCTAAAAACACAGAATCTAGCTCTTTTAACATTTCTTTCACATTTCCGGGCAAACCAGTATAAAAGAAAGTCAACACACCCGGTTCGGAACAATTATAATCTTTTTTAATAATATATTTATCAATATTTACTCCTATTGGGAAAATAAATCTTTTAGGTGTTGAATATCTGAAATGCTCAAAAATAAACTCATTAACAACCGAAAGTTTGTGACAATATTTAACCGTTTTTTCAACTAGTGCCATATTATAAAACCAAACGGAATCCCAATAATCAATTGTAATATTATCACAAAGTTTATATGCCATTTTTTCCAGAAAAGGAAAATTTTGATCAGGGTAAAATGGATATAGATTTCTATGAATAAATGCAGTATAACAATGTCTTATTTCCAAGACTTGAGAAAAACGCTTTTTTAATACAAATAAGTAAAAATCGTACGTCTTTTTCTTCCCTAAATTTATATTATATATAAACTCTATATCACTGCAAATATCAAAAACTTTAAATTTGATATTGTCTTGTTGCAAAAACCTGAAATATTCTTCAAATCTTCGTGTATATCCGTCACTTCCTTTTTGAGCATAAGGATATAATCCAAGTTCATACTTTTTAGTTTTTTTTCTATATAATGCTGAAAATAAAACAACGAATGAAGATAAAGCTTTATAATATGCAATTCCTAACCTTAACCTAATATAGGCTAAACGCTCAATTTGTTTATTTATATACTTCTTCACCAATTAAAATTTACATGAGACCTGATTATTTATCCAGTAATATGTTTTCTCCATACCTTTTACGAGAGGTAAAGATGGAGCCCAACCCAATTTTTCTTTAATTAAATTATTGTCCGAGTTTCGTCCTCTAACACCAAGAGGACCGTCAATATTTTTAATAGCCAGATTTTTTGCTGAAATTCTTATAACCATTTTTGCGAGATCATTTATAGAGATCATTTCATCGGAGCCTATATTCACAGGTCCGAAAAATGTATCTGAATCCATAAGTCTCCTGATACCTTCGAGGCATTCGTCAATATACAAAAAGGATCTGGTCTGCAGTCCGTCGCCCCAAACTTCAATTATACCATTGTCAGATGCCATGGCAACTTTCCGACACATCGCTGCAGGAGCCTTTTCCTTACCACCTGTCCATGTCCCTTCGGGACCAAAGATATTGTGAAACCGGGCTATTTTTACATTTAATCCATAATTACGTTTAAAAGACAAATACAGCCTTTCGGAGAAAAGCTTTTCCCAGCCATACTCACTGTCAGGAGCTGCCGGGTAAGCAGATTTTTCGGCACAATTCGGATTGTCCGGATCAAGTTGATTATATTCGGGATAAATACATGCAGATGAAGAATAGAATAATTTCCCGATTTTGTATTTTACAGCTCTCTCCACTATGTTTATATTTATTAAAGCCGAGTTATGCATTACATCAGCATCGTTTTCGCCAGTAAAAATATATCCTGCTCCGCCCATATCTGCCGCTAGCTGATACACTTCATCAAAATACTGATCTAATACCTTGTCACACACAGTCTGGATACGTAAATCTCCAATAATAAATTCATCCGCCTGTGTTTCATCAAACTCCGGGTATTTTAAATCAGCTCCCTTAACCCAAAAACCTTCTTTTTTAAGTTTTTTCACCAAATGTGAACCTATAAATCCTCCTGCTCCGAGTACTAGTGCTTTTTTCATTTGTATTAAAATTTAAATATTTGTATTGACAATAAAATAAATTCTCTATTCTCCGTATCACTTAATAGGTTCTCGAAATGGTCTCTGATTGGAATAAATATATGTAAATCAATGTTTCACACGCTTTAATAAACCGATCCCATAAAAATTCAAATCTTCAATAACCTCAGCGTTTTATTTTGTTCAATTAAAGGAAGTGACGAGAATCTTTCATTTTCAGTTATTAACTTAATATGATCTATATAAACACATTCTACATGAGAAAGTTTCTTATAAAAAATAAACTGGAATTTATATACTAGATATCTTAACACAATTATTTTCTTTGTGAGTTTATATAATTTATAGTATAATAGTATAAATTGGTTATCCCATTTGGACATTAACTGCTTATCTGATAAATAACTAACAACACTATGTAATTCGCGATATTTACTTATGTACATAATTTGATTCCAAATTAATTTATGAATTGATTTTTTAAAAACCAATCTATTCTTAATTGATAAGTTGTTATATATTATGTCAAAGCATTTAATAAAATCAGAAACTTTTGCAGCGTTTGTAATCCGTGTCTCATCATTTCCAATTCTAATTAAAGCTAATGGTGTATTGTTTAGCCATTTAAAAGTAAAATTTAAAAAAAATGCATTAAGTATTAAAGGAGGATCTTGCCATGATAAAAGACTTTCATCCCAGGTGCTTGTTTTAAAGAATGAACTTTTTTTCCAGACAATAGAACTTGTACTTAAGGCTTTTTTAAAGGTTATATATCTGTAAATATAGCCTTCGGGATTACTTTCGACGCATCTCATCCAAGCTCTATCTGAATTAGCATCCTTACACATTTGTTGATAAGCAAGCATTTCGACATCTTGGTTTTTCAATAATTCTTCACATATCACGTCAATAAACCATGGTAAAAACAAGTCATCTGAATCAAAAAATATTAAATAATCGCCTGTTGCATTGTCAGCTCCAATATTACGACATGTCGGTGCTCCCTTAGGTTCTCTATGTCGTTTAAAAATCCTTATCCTCTCATCTTTTGCTGCATAATCTTCTAACACTTTCCATGTATCATCAGTCGAACCATCATCAACAACAATGCACTCCCAATTTGGATTTGTTTGAGATAAAACAGAATCTAGACATTCTGCAATAAGCTTGGGACGATTGTAAACAGGAATTATGATAGAAATTAAAATATTATTCTCCATTATTCTCTTTTTTTAAGACAATAGTATATCCGTTTTTCTCATATTGTCTCAAGCCTAATCTATAACTTAAACTAATGAACTTTTTTAATATTTTCGCAGCAAATTTATTTCCATCAATTGAAAATTTTTCAGCAAAAAACACTTCGTGATAGCGAAACTTCAATTCAACTAATTGGTAACTTTCAGATATCTTATCCCGCGTATAATTCATACCTGTTTGGGCTGTCAGATATTTTGAAATAATGTTTGGATTGTATGGCTTTAGATGTGACAGGTCATCATAAAACTTGTCCCACATCAGAGGAGTTGAAATAACTAAATATCCATTGTTTCTTAAACATCTGTCCATCTCCTTAAGCGATTCGTAAAAAACTTGAGGTTCCAAGTGCTCAACCACATGGCTACAATGTATTAAGTCGAATTTGTTGTCTTCAAAAGGTAGTACTGGCAATTTGCCATAAAAAAAATTTTTATATTCTTGTTTAAGAAGTTCAACACTTAATTGATTACCATCGAATAAGTAAAAGTCGTCACGATTAAAATGTTTTGCAAATGAACCTTCTCCTGTTCCAATGTCCAGCACAATACTGTCGGATTGTAAATAAGCTCCTGCAATATCAAAAAACACGTCTCGCTTAGTAGTAACAAATTTCTTGTCAATCATAACAAATTCCATTTTGCATCAGTAATTACCGGATATCCATTTTTAGTTGAAACAGGTCCAAATTCTCTAATTGCACCTTCTTTAACAATAATATTAAGTACATTTTTGTGATAGTCATAAACAGTTGCTCCATCTCCAAGCCAAATATTTATATCGTAGAATCCTGCACCTAATGATAAATGATCAATTTTACCTTTTAAAAAATTTAACCCTTTTTTCAATTTGAATACTTCTCCAACATGACCTGAGTAAATATGCATTATTGGTGTTGAATCAGGCATCCTAACACCTACAGCAAACGCAGTACTAATTTCTGTTTCAGTAAATATTTTTGCTTCAAAACCGAATTCTTTACCTGTAACAATGTCAGTAATAATTTTAAATTCAGCGACGTAAATCGGACTCGTATTTGAAACATCATTTATAAAATAAGTTTTTATATCTCTAGTTTGCTCAGTATTATAAACATTAATAACCTCGTCAACTTCCCCAATTTTACGAATAATCCCATTTTCCAATAAAATACCAGTATTACACAAATTCTTCACTGCCGCCATATTATGGCTCACAAACAGCACAGTTCTGCCTCCGCCTTTGCTAACGTCCTGCATTTTGCCGATAGCTTTTTTCTGAAATTCAGCATCACCGACGGCTAGAACTTCGTCCACAACGAGGATATCTGGTTCGAGGTGAGCAGCTATGGAGAAGCCGAGGCGTACGGTCATACCGCTGGAGTATCGTTTTACGGGAGTGTCTATGTAGCGTTCCACACCAGCAAAAGCAATAATTTCGTCTAGTTTGGAGGTAATTTCATAGCGAGTCATTCCCATAATAGCTCCGTTCATGTAAATGTTTTCGCGGCCTGTCATTTCGGGGTGGAAACCGGTTCCAACTTCGAGGAGAGAGGCTATGCGGCCATTGTATTTTATGCTGCCGGTTGTAGGTTTGGTAACGCGAGAGAGTATTTTTAGCAAAGTAGATTTTCCTGCGCCGTTTTTACCAATAATGCCTACTACATCGCCCTGTTCTATTTCGAGGTTAATGTCACGCAGCGCCCAAATGTAGTTTGATTGTTGATTTGTTGATTTGTTGATTTGTTGATTTGTTGATTTGTTGATGTGTTGATTTGTTGATTTGTTGATTTGTTGATTTGAGGCCAGAATATTTGTTTCGCCAATTTTAAGGTAAGGGTCTTCTTTTCCACGAATGGAGGTTGTCCACCAACGCTTTAGGTCGTGCGAAAGAGTACCGGTGCCAATGGTGCCGAGGCGGTATTGTTTACTTAAGTTTTCTATTTTGATTGATGTAGGCATGTCTAGTAATTAGTAGGTAGAAAATAGTAGGTAGTGAGTAGTAAGTAGTAAGTAGTAGGGAGTAGGGAGAGGGTGTTTTGGCAGAAACTGCTACTTACTATCTACTAATTATTACTTACTAAACGGTGTCCATAAATCCTTTTTCGACTTTGTTAAATATAACGACTCCAAAAATTAACAATATTATCATAAAAACAAAGCTGTATGCAAGATGCCACCACGAGAAAACTCCTTGACCGATTGCTGCATATTTGAATGTTTCCACAACTGAAGTCATTGGATTGAGAGCTATCAGCCATTGTTTGTCGGCAGGAATAGAGTTAAGGGGATAGATTACCGGAGTAATGTACATCCATAACTGAACTGCAAATTGAAGCAAGAATGTTAAATCGCGATATTTTGTTGTAAGTGATGAAAAAACAATACCGAATCCAAGACTTAAACCTGCTGCCAACAAAACTAACAAAGGAAACAACAACAAATATAAATTGGGGTCTATATTCCCTCCTTTTTGAAAGAAATAATACAAATAAATAATAACAAATATCCCAAACTGAATAAAAAATCTAACCAGATTAGAAATAGTTATAGAAATAGGCACTACCAAACGAGGAAAATAAACTTTCCCAAATACTCCCTGATTTTCTATAAATATTTTTGAATTTCTTGTCAGACAATCTGCAAAATAGTTCCAAAGGATAATTCCTGAAAAATAAAATAAAGGTTGCGGTATTCCATCAGTTGATAATCCGGCTAAATTACCAAAAACGAACATAAACATAACTGTTGTCAGTATTGGTTGAATCACAAACCATAAAGGTCCCATTATAGTTTGCTTGTAAAATGTAACTATGTCACGCTTTACATACATGTATATCAGGTCGCGGTACTCCCAGAGCTCTCTGATGTTAATCTCGAAGAGTGAAGTTTTGGGCTTTATGTGATGATCGAAATTCACTGATTAGTAGGTAGTAGTTAGTAAGTAGTAAGTAGTAAGTAGTAAGTAGCAGTGTGTAGAGAGCAGGAGTTATTTGCAAAACTTTTCTGGAGTTTTAATCATGCTATCTAGCATTTTTTGAACTTCCACACAAATATCATTTAATTCTTTATGCTTTTCCACAGATATATAATTTGCAGCAAGTGAAACATCTAACCAGTGTGAAGTTTCACACGCTTCTCCTTGTGAGTCAATAAGTTTAGAAACAAACAACTTGATGTATCTTCTTTTTGGCCATCCTTCAGCAATTTGAGCACCTACTGACCTAGAAGACCGCCTAATCTGGTCGGTAAGTGAATATTTTTCCTCCGTGGGAAAGGACTTTGAAATTTCGAAAATATCCATGGATAATTGAAATGCTTTTTTATAAACTATCAAGTCCTTATAGCCGTTTAAATTTGCCATTTTTTGATTATTATTTATTAGTTAATAGTAATTAGTAAGTAGTGTGTTAATGACTAAAATGTGCTACCTACTACTTTCTACCTACTACTTACTATTTAACTTTTCTAAGTATATTGTATAAAATATAATGCTTTTTCACAGCTTCGCCTCCTCAGTCCCATCCGTATTATAGAGTAAGACCAAGTAAGCTTTTCATTCTGCAACAAATTAGTTATTACAGATCAAAATTAATTTACAAATTTACTAAAATTTTAAAAACCTGCACCCATATATTTTATAAACGATTTTTTAAAGCAACAAACCTTACTGCTTTGATGGAAATAGGCTATTATCTTAGGATATTTCTAACACATTCCGAAAGCTCTAAACATAAGATAAATCAAAGCTGCTAAAGCTCCGCTAACCGGTATGGTAAGAATCCAAGCCCAAACTAGTTTTATAGAAACTCCCCATCTTACTGCCGAAAGCCTTTTAACAGCTCCTACGCCCATAATTGCACCTGTTATTGTATGAGTTGTACTAACCGGGACTTTAAGAATTTCGGTAATAAAGAGTGTAAACGCTCCGGCCATATCTGCACACACTCCTTCGCGTGGAGTTATTTTAGTTATTTTACTCCCCATTGTTTTAATAATTCTCCAGCCTCCTACCATAGTACCTGCTCCAATAGCAGCAAAACAAGACAATGGCAACCAGTTGGGCATTGAATTAACATTATCTATCGAACCTGTTGCGATCATTGCAGTTGCAATTATCCCCATAACCTTTTGAGAGTCGTTCAGACCATGACCTATGCTGAAAAGCCCTGATGAAATTAACTGTATTCGCTTAAATATTCTGTTCGCACGATGCACATTCATTTTTCGGAAAGACCACAAAACAATAGTTGATATTATGGTTGAAATTACAAGTCCAATAACCGGAGCCAGAACAATAAAAGCAGCTATCAATCCAACAACACCGGTATGAATAACTGAAAAACCAGATGCACATGCAGCAGCTCCTGCAAATCCACCTATTAATGTATGTGATGAAGATGAAGGTATTCCTAGCCACCATGTAAGTAAATTCCATGATATTGCCGCAATCAAACCTGAGAGTATTATCGGAAGTGTAATAAACTCATGGTAAACAACTTTCGAAATTGTATCAGCAATACCAAATTCACCGATTATATATTTTGCAACAAAAAAGGCGAGGAAATTGAATGAGGCTGCCCATATTACTGCCTTAAGCGGAGATAATACCTTAGTAGTAACAACACAAGCAATTGCATTTGCAGCATCATGAAATCCATTTATAAAATCAAATACTAAACCAAGTACAATAATAACAATAAGTAAGGTCATAATTTAAACTTAACAGTATTTTACAAGTAATAATTTCAACACTTTTGAAGTAGAATATACGCTATTTGCAGTTTCTTCGAGTTCCTGAATAATTTCTTTTAGCTTGATAATTTCGATTGGATTCTGATTAGAGCGAATTGTCGAAATTATAGCATTTTGATATTCAACATCCGCCTCTTCTTCAAGCTTTTTAATTGCTTTGCATCTCATCTTAATCGGCATTGCGTTTTTCTTCAAATTCTTCAAATCTTTAATACCTGCCTCAAGCTCAACAGTTTCTGCATTAACAATTATTGCAAGATTTTTTGTGCATACCGGCAATTGTTCAGGTGTATATAACATAACTTTTTGAGCACAGTAATTAATGTGGTCAATTAGATTTTCAATTTCTTCAGTAATTTTATGTATATCTTCTCTGTCGAATGGTGTAATAAAAGTGCGTTCAAGCTTTTTGAAAATTTTATTCGTTATTTTATCTCCCTGTACTTCAATTTCTTTTATAAGAGCAATGATTTCAGACTTATCGGTTTCATCATCTTTATCAAACAATTGAATAAGGTATGAGGATGCTTTTACAGCAAGAGTTGCAGTGTCGTTTAGCATCGGAAAAAAATCATCATTCTTCGGTGCAAAAAAGCTAAATAAATTGTTGATGTTCATAATATAAATAGTTAAATATCAAATAAAAAATCACAAATTCAATAATCAATAATGGTTTCACAAATTACAAATAACGAATTTTACACATAGCAACCCTTAATGGAACAAATTACAAATATCCAAAATCCTGAAGATTATTTTCACTGTTACGCCAATCTTTTTTGACTTTAACAAAGAATTCAACGAAAACTTTTTTGTTAAAGAACTGTTCCATGTCTAGTCTGGCTTCGGTGGCCGTTTTTTTAAGTGCAGCTCCTTTATGCCCGATAATTATTCCTTTTTGGGTTTGTCGTTCAACAATAATAGCGACTTTAATACGAATAATTTTTGTTTCTTCTTTGAATTCTTCAACAACAACCTCGCAAGCATAAGGGATTTCTTTTTGATAATACATCAAAATTTTTTCTCTAACTATTTCGGACACTATAAATCTTTCGGTTTTATCTGTCAACTGATCTTTTGGATACCAAGCTTCGCCCTCGGGTAATAATTCCAGAATTCTGTCAAAAATACCTGTTGTATTGAATTTCTGTAACGCAGAAATAGCATATATCTCAGCATTGGGTAGATTCTGTTTCCAAAATTTCTGTAGTTCTTCAATTTCTTCAGTATTTGACAAATCTATTTTATTAATCAGACATAAAACCGGAACTTTTACTTTACTCAGTTTTTCAACATACTCCATATTTTTATCCGGGCTTTCAACAACATCTGTAACATATAGAAAAACATCCGCGTCTTCAAATGAATTACCGACAAATTCCATCATTTTTTCCTGAAGCTTATATGCAGGTTTTATAATTCCCGGAGTATCACTATACACAATTTGAAAGTCTTCGCCACTTACAATTCCCAAAATACGATGACGCGTAGTTTGTGATTTTGCTGTAATAATAGAAATGCGCTCTCCTACGAGCTCGTTCATCAATGTTGATTTACCAACATTAGGGTTGCCAATGATATTAACGAAGCCGGATTTATGCATAAAACTATTTTTTGCAAAAGTGCTAATAAATAATTAAATTTATAGCAAATATTATAAAATTCTAATAAATTTATATTTGTGCTTCTGTTTAAATATAAATTAACGAATCAACATATATGAATATAGAAGAGATACGTGAATATTGTTTATCAAAAAAAGGGACTACCGAATGCTTTCCCTTCGATGAAGATACTTTGGTTTTTAAAGTCGCAGGAAAAATGTTTGCATTATCTGCATTGGAAAAGCCAGCGAATATTGTGTTAAAATGCGATCCTGATAGAGCAATTGAATTAAGAGAGAGATATCCGTCAATTTACGGTGCCTGGCATATGAACAGAACATATTGGAATCAGATCGATATTGATGGGAGTTTGTCTCCTGAGTTGATTTATGAGTTAATTGATCATTCCTACGATCTGGTTGTTGCCAAATTGAGCAAGAGGGAAAGAGATTTGATAAAATAAAATCAGTTGGATAGGTTATAACCCCAACCAACTGATTTATCAACAACCAACTATAACAGAATTTTTCTAAATTGATTTTTCTATATTCCAGACAAAGGCTCTTATACCTACTTCTTTGTTAATCTCGTCAATTTTTTTGACTTTTTCGAGAATTATATCCACCATTTTGTCATCAACTATAGAAATTGCAGCAGTGTTGATTTCGGGCCAGGTGTGAGTACCGTAATGAGGATCCCCGTCAACAGACCCACGTCCCTGCAAGCCTTCCCATTGCGTAAATCCTCTTATTTCAAGTTTGTCAAGCATATATTCAACTTTTTCGGTTAGTGCCTGATTAAATATTATCATAACTGCTTTCATATCTGTATATTTTATTTAAACCTTGAGTCAAGTAACAAATTATTAATATTTTATTAATCCATAAATTCATAATTCTTCTGATGAGCTAACTTTCTTCTTTTTCTTGCACCCGGACGTTCAAAAATTGCGTAAATAACCGGAATTACAATCAAAGTTAAAAATGTTGAGAATATTAAACCTCCAATTACCGAAATACCCATTGGTGTCCAAATCTCCGAACCTTCACCGGTACTCAAAGCAAGTGGTAACATACCCAAACCTGTTGTCAGAGCTGTCATTAATACAGGACGTAATCTTGACTTACCCGAAAGAGCAATAGCCTCATAAAGATCGTATCCCCTATCTCTCATTAAATTAATATAATCTACCAAAACAATTGCGTTCTTAACAACAATACCTATCAACAAAACTGCTCCTAAAGCAGCAATAATGCTAAGGTTTGTTCCCGTAATCCATAAAGCAAGTACAACGCCCGAAAATGAGAAAGGAATAGAAAACATTATTATCAGAGGCATTTTAAACGATTCGAATTGAGATGCCATTACAATATATACTAATATTAATGATATCAACATTAGCAAGCCGAGATCCATAAATGATTCCTGCTGGTCTTCATAGGCACCTCCAACGTCAACCATTACGCCTGCTGGCACATCCGATTCCTTAACAATCTTTTGTATCTCTATTGCTAAATCTCCCAAAGGAGCACCTGAAGTGCTGGCGCTTACTTTCACAATCCTCTCTTTACGTTTATGCTCAATATTTGGCGGAAGCCATGTTTCTTTAACATATCCAATATCACCTAGACGAACTTTAACCCCTTGCTGATTCATCACAGTAATGTCTTCTATATCACTTATTGAGTTGCGATTCTCCTCTTTAAATCTGACAATAATATCAAACTCATCTCCATCTTCTCTGTATTTTGTTGTCATTAGCCCTGAAACTCTGTTACGCAAAGCCATGGATACAGTAGCAGTATTTAACCCGTATAATGCCATTTTTTCGCGATCAATAACATATTCTAATTCAGGTTTCATTTCGTCACGCGATATCTGGACATTTCTAGCAATTTCAATGTCTTTGATTTTTTCGGAAATCTCCAGTGCGTAAGTATTTGTTTTATCAAAATCATAACCAAAAATCTCAACATCTACGGTATTGTCGCCTCCCATTTGAAAACCACCACTATATGAAATGCTAAAATCTTTAATCTCTGGAATTTTTACCAGTTCAAGTCTCAGGTCATCACCAATATCCCAACAAGAGCGACTTCTTTCCTCAATCGGAACCAATCTTGCTGTAATATTGATTGTATTTGATGCTGATGACCCCCATATTGATGAAATACCTCCACTATCATCCGCTCCGGCAGATGTGGAAATCAGTTTTACTTCAGGATATTTTTCTTTAATAATATCTTCAATTAAAAGAGCAATAACCTTAGTTTCTTCTACCCTTGTCCCTGTTTGCAATTCTGCCGAAACAATAACTCGACTCTGATCAGCTTCGGGAATAAACTCTGTCCCAACCTGAGTAACTATCATCATAGTACCTGCAAATATCAAAAATGCTATAACCAAGGCCGAAATTTTGCGTCTCAACACAAATCTGATTATTCGTTCATAAAGATTATCTAACTTGTCGAGAGCTTTTCGAATAGTATTGTCATAACTCCACTTATTCTCACGCTTAGGAATAAGTTTTAATAATTTTGAACTTAACATTGGAGTTAAACTAATAGCAGCAAGAGTAGAGGTAACTATTGTTATCGTAACAATCCAACCCAACTGACGAAACAAAACTCCAGTTAATCCTGACACTAAAGTCAGTGGGAAAAATACAGCAACAACAACAAGCGTTGTAACAATAACCGCCAGCCAAACTTCGTTAGTTGCATAAATAGCAGCTTCACGTGGACTTGCACCCCTGTCAATGTGTTTTGAAATATTTTCAAGCACTACAATGGCATCATCTACCACCATACCAATCGCTATTGACAATGAAGTAAGAGATATAATGTTGATTGATCCCCCCGAAAGACTCAAAAATATAAATGATACAACAAGCGAAATTGGTATAGTAAGAACAATAATAAAAGTTGCCCTAAACCGTCCCAAAAAAATCAAAACAACTAAAATCACAAAGATGAAAGCATACATCAATGTCTCTGTAAGATTATTAATTGAATTGCTAATAAACTCTGACGAGTCAAAAATTGTTTCAATTTTAACATCAGGTGGTAAGGTTTCCTGAATTTTAATAAGCTCTTCCCTTACTTCTTTTGCAACTTTTACAGTATTTCCACCTGATTGTTTTTGGACAAACATCCTAATCCCTTTTTCTCCGTTGACTCTTTCATCAATACTCATATCTTTGATTGAATCTCTCACAGTGGCAACATCTTTTATTCTTATTGTCTGTCCATAATAACTTCCCAGAATTATGTTCGCAATTTGCTCACTCTCGGTAAATTCGCCCTGTACCTTGAGCTGATAATCCATTTGTCCCATTTTTACATTACCGGACGGAACATTAATATTCTCTAATTGAATTACACCCCCTATCATTTCAACCGAGATGTTCATTGCTTCAGCCTTGACAGGGTCCACTTCTATATATATCTCACGCTTTGGAGTTCCTGACAATCCTACTGAACCAATTCCTTCTATACGATTAAGCGGATTTATTACTTTTTCTTCAAGAATTTTTTCTATGCCCTCATAACTTTCGTCAGCAGTAATTGCAAAGAACATAATTGGCATCAAACTGGAATTGAATTTATATATAATCGGATTATCACAATCCTCGGGTAAGCTCGATTTAATAAACTCAAGAGAATTTCTAATATCATTAGCTGCCTCATCAAGATTTGATTCCCATTCAAACTCAAGTGTTACAATTGATAAATTATCTCTGGACACAGAAGTAACTTCTTTAAGGTTATCCAGGGTATTCAGGGTGTTTTCTATTATTTTGGTAACATTAGTTTCAATTTCTTCTGCATTTGCCCCACGGTATATTGTCATAACCGTAATTGCAGGGAGCTCAACTTCGGGATATAAATCTACCGGAAGTTTTGTCAGCGAATAAATCCCAAAAACCATAACAGCCACAAATACCATCATTGTGGTTATTGGTTTTTTTACCGCACTTTTATAAATACTCATATTGCTAAACTTTTTAAATATTTATTCCACTATTTTAACTTTGGCTCCATCAACAAGACCTGCATGACCTGAAATAATCAATACAGCTCCTTCTTGTATTAATTCAGATTCAATTTCGACCTTGTCATCAAATCTCTTACCCATCTGAACTTCAATTCGTTTCGCCTTGCCATTGTCATAAACAAAAACATACCGATTATTTGTTCCCATTTGCTGTAATACTGCCGATGACGGAACCACCATAGCCGATTCTTTTGCAAATTCGAGATTTACTCTTGCATACATTCCCGGACGCAATAATTCTTCATTGTTTGTAACCATAATTTCAACATTAAAGGTTTTGGTAGCAGAATTAATGGTTGGATGAATCAAGCTTATCTTACCTTCAAATTCTTTATTGGGGTATATATCAGATTTAACAATAACTTTCATTCCTTTTTTAACAACCGGATAATATTTTTCCGAAACACTGATAACAGCCTTTATAGGATTAATCTGTTGTAAAACCACAACTGCCGCCTTTCCGGCCTGAGTATTCGGAGCCCCTGAAAACAATTCACCGTTTTCGAAATATTTTGCAGTTATAACTCCAGAAAAAGGTGCCGACAAATTCGTATTCGTTTTCAACAAATCAACATTTAAACGGGTTACCTCTACCTGCGTTTTCATTTGGTCGTACTGTTGTTTCGAAATCCCTCCGTACTGAATTAAAGTATCGAATCTCGCCATATCTTTTTCGAGACTTCACAATTGTAAAATTGCATTGTTTAACTGCGTTGGATCCATCTGCAATAAAATCTGTCCTGCACTTACTCTGTCACCAACTTCGGGATATACTCTGATAATCCTCCCAGGTGTTGCTGGTGCAAGATAGACCTCTTCGTTAGCAATAAGATTCGCAGAATAATCAATATCCCGTCCAACCTCTTCAATTGATAATTGCATTACTTTAACATTTCTTATTCGTTCCGAATCTTGTTCTGATTTTTCTTTATCAGTTTTTGCCTTTGATTCAGATCCACACGATACAAAAAACATTGCTGCCATAAGTATCAAAACCGCTAATGTAAAATATTTCACTTTCATTTTATAAATCTTTATTTTATTTCCTAACTATATTTTATTTAATAATTTGTCAAACTTTAACTTGGATTGCATCAACTCCATCGCTGCAGATATGTAGCCGTTCTGAGCCTGAAGTAAATTACTGTTCGCCTGAATCAAATCGAAACTTGATGCAACACCTTGTCTGAATTTAAGCTCAGTATTATTATAAATCCGTTGAGCAAGTTCCATATTTGCTTTTTGACTTTCGTACTGTTCCAAGGCTGAGGTGAGATTATAACGCAATTGTTTTTCCTGCATTAATAATTGATCTGAAATAATCTCTCTATTGTTTTGTATTTGATACAACTCAAGTTTTTTCTGCTCTACTTTTGAATGCCTGATACCTGATGAAAAAAGCGGTATTGACATATTAATACTGAACAAATTCTTTGGATTCATATCAAAATCAGTAGTAAGCAATTTTTCATTATGACTATAAACACCTGCAATTGTAGGAGCATAATTCCATTTTTCAAGGTCTAGCATTTTTACAGTAAGTTCTGTTTGCTTATCCATCATCTGAATTGTAATATTATCTGCCGGAGTAAATTTTGAAACTAACAAATCTGAAACATCCATATTTTTAAGTATATTCTCAAATGACTCTGTCAACTCAATAGTAACATCACCATCAATGCCCAAAATAAACTGCATAATGTTATTATTTAGTTCAATATTTCTTAATAATGAACGTCTGGTATTTTCGAGCATATTAATTGACATTACAAGTTGGTCAACATCTGTTTCTTCAATTATTCCTGCATTCAACATCGCTGTTGTCTGAATCAGAGTTTTATTTAAATTCTCAAGATTTGCATCAATTATTTCTAACGATTTTTGAGTTAGCAATCCCAAATAGTATGTGCTAATAACCGATTCACGAATATCAATCTCAGATTTTACAACATTGAGGTCTGTTAGCATCTGTCCTACTTTTGCAATTTGGATGCCGGTAAAATATTGACCACTAAAGATTAATTGTGTAACCTGAAGTTTTGCACTGGAAGAGTTTTTCATTTTAATGGTAGTAGTCCCCGAACCCATTGACTGTTGCAGAAAACTGAGAATTTGCAAATCTCCATCATCAAGTTTTGTAAAATCAATGGTCGGTGTGCTACCACTACCTCCCATACCAAATTCTATTTCATAATTAAAAAAATTAGTGTAATCAACAGTTGCTGACCCCTGTGGTAAGCCCTGAGCAATTGTCTGCCATAATTTCTGCTTCGAAATCGCAACATCTGTGCGTACATTTTTCAAACTCTTGTTGTGTTCAATTGCATAATCCTGAGCTTGTTGCAAACTTAACTTAAGAACAGAATGCTCCTGCGCAACAACGCCTATCGTTAAACAAATCAAACTTATCAATAATATTCTTCTTTTCATCATTAAAATATTAAAATGTCTTTAGATAATTTTCTATTAATTCCCTTCCTTTTTCAGTTGAAATTCCAATAAAAAATGGCAATAATGCAGATCTTGCAATTTCATTGTGTCCAAATGATCTAAGTTCTTCGGTATGAACAAAATCCAACATTTTGTGAATAATCATGTTTACTATATCAATATTTATATCTTTTGATATAAGTTTTTCTTTAACGCCTCTTTCCAACAACGAATAAGTTAGTTTATAATCTTTAAACTCTCCTTTTTGATTAATCTTGTTGTAAATTTTTGAATGATATTTTTTCAAGTCCTCAAAAAACAAAGGATTCATCTTTCCGAAAAGTTCAGTATTAAGCTTCCCTATTTTAAAAATAGCTTCAATAACATTATCAGACTCATCAATAATTTTATGACAAAAGCCTTTATGTGCCATCAAGCCCTCTTCTATTGCCTGCGAAACAAGGTCTTCCTTATCCTTAAATATTTCATAAATAGTCCTTTTCGAAATACCAAGCTCGTTTGCAATATGATCCATGGTAATACTACGTATTCCATATTTGGAAAACATAATCCCTGATTCTTTCAATATTCTTAAACGAGTGTCCATTTCTAAAATTTTTTCGCAAAACTAAAAAACTTTTTTAGTTTTAAAAGTTTTTTGTGAGTATTTAACAAATATTTAATATTAATGTTCAACTTCTAACGAAAATTCAGTTTAGCAAAAGTATTCTAAACAAAAAAATGTCAGTAATTTATTTCGGTAAAGCGGATAAATTTTGGGGTGAATGACGAATGGGAAGTGTCTAAAGTGTCTAAAGTGCCTAGAGTGCCTAGAGTGTCTAGAGTTCCGAAGAATCAAAAATCTAGATTTTTGTTATTCTTCGTGCCCCGTAAACGAGGGTTTAGAAAAATCCTCGAAAAAATATAAAATTGCTGTGACGCAATTATATTTAACGAGGATTTAAAAAGAAAAAATTAGAATTTGCTTTCTTCGTTTAAGCAATTTCTGTTTTTTCGGGATGCCTAAAGTGTCTGAATTTAAGTATTAAGCTTAGGATAGTTGCTAATAATTAGTTTTATAATTACACTTGCAATAAAACATTTTATTTAATAATTGTATTTGGAATTTTGAATTCGAGTTTGTTTTAACTATTTTTGTAAAAAGAATTATTAGTAGATTTTAACTACAATGAAAAAGCTGAATAATAAGAAAATACCTAAATTTTCAGAGAATTTATTTTGGGATACGGATATTCAAAGTCTTGATTATAATGAGCATTTATCATTTATTATAGCCAGGGTTTTAGACTATGGAACATGGCATGACTGGAAAGAATTGTGTCGTTGTTATTCAAAAGAGCAAATTAGAGAAGCCTCTTTACAAATACGTTCATTGTTTCCAAAATCGTTAAATTTCATTGCATTTTATACAAATACTCCAATCAAAGAATATCGATGTTACAAACTCAGGCAGTCAGCCCCAACACTCTGGAACTCTTAAAAAAACTTCAAAGTTTAAATGAGTTAAAAAAGTTTCGTTTAGTTGGCGGAACTGCATTAGCATTACTCTTTGGGCATAGACTTTCGGTTGACCTAGATTTTTTTTCCTACGATACGCCTCTGCCTGAACAGTTTCAAGCTATTTTAAGAAAAGAAGGTATCCAAATAGAAAATGTTTCACTTTCTAACCGAATAAATATTTTTAACCTTAATGAAGTTAAGACAGATTTTGTAAATTATAGTTATAAATGGTTAAAAAATCCGATTTTAGAACAAGAATATACCTTGGCATCAATCGAAGATATAGCAGCAATGAAATTATCAGCAATTACGAATAGGGGTACTAAAAAAGATTTTGTTGATTTGTTCTTTCTTTTAGAAATATTTGAACTAAAACAGATGATAAACTTATATCATAAAAAATACCCCGAAGCAACCGACTTTTTACTCTTTAAAAGCTTGATTTATTTTGAAGATGCAGAGAAAGATCCTATGCCGAAAATGTTAAAACCTATTGAATGGCAACAGGTTAAAACACGATTAACAGAAATAGCAAGAATTGGATTTTAAAATGCTCCGATAAATCAAAAAAAATACTACTATAAAAACTCAATTAACAATTTTATTCTTTTCAGAGTTTCCTCTTTACCTATTATTTCAGCTATATCGAAAACATGAGGTCCTTTTCCTGCTCCAACCAAAGCTAAACGGAACGGAGACATTACCCTGCCAAAGCCAATCTCATCAGCTTCGAGCCATTTCTTAACAATAGCTTCTGAATTTTCAGAGCTAAAATCGTCTATCGTTTCCAGTATTGAAACAAGTTTCATCATTAATTGAGCAGTATCTTCCTTGCATGCTTTTTTTAGAAATTTTTCATCATACTCTGATGGAGAAACAAAGAAAAAGTATGCCTCATCCCACAATTCACTTACAAAATTTACTCTTTCTTTAAGCATCTCACAAATTCTTTCAACTGTTGTAATTTCCGGACTAATTCCTCTATTTTTAAGTTCAGCATTAAACAAAATTGCGAGTTCTTTTCCTGTTTTTTTAATTAAATACTGGTGGTTGAACCATTTGGTTTTATCGGGATCGAAACGGCTTCCACTTTTTCCTACTCGTTCAAGAGAAAAAGATGAAATCAACTCTTTCATAGTAAATATTTCCTGTTCAGTGCCGGGATTCCAGCCTAACAAAGCTAACATATTAATAAAAGCTTCGGGGAAATATCCGTCTTCGCGATAACCACGAAACACATCATCTCCATTATTCCATTCTATTGGAAATACAGGAAATCCCAACTGATCTCCGTCACGTTTACTAAGTTTTCCTTTTCCGCTTGGTTTTAGGATTAAGGGAAGATGTGCAAATTTTGGCGGCTGCCACGAAAAAGCTTCATACAATAGAGCATGAAGCGGAAGAGATGGCAACCACTCTTCTCCTCTAATAACATGGGTAATTTCCATTAAGTGATCGTCAACGATATTTGCCATGTGATATGTAGGCAAGCCGTCTGTTTTCATCAGTACTTTGTCGTCAAGTTCATTTGTGTTAAACTTAATTTCCCCGCGTATTTCGTCGAACAATTCAACAACCCGATTTTCAGGCATTTTGAACCGCAACACATAAGGCGTTCCTTCTTTTATCAAATCATCAACATCTGATTTGCTGAGGGCCAAACTATTTCTTAATCTTTTTCGCGTTTCGTGATTATATGTAAAAGTCTTTCCTTCGGCTTCCGCTTTAGCACGCAATAAATCGAGATCTTCGGCGGTATCAAAAGCCATATATACGCTGCCGCTTTCTACAAGTTGTTTTGCATATTTCTCATATATGTTTCGCCTGTCACTTTGACGATATGGACCATAATTACCACCTTCGCGAATACCCTCATCAAATTTAATCCCGCACCATTCCAAAGAATTAATGATATATTCTTCAGCTCCTTCCACAAATCTTGTCTGATCGGTATCTTCTATACGAAGTATCATTGTGCCATTATTATGCCGTGCAAATAAATAATTAAATAACGCTGTTCTAACTCCTCCAATATGTAAAGGGCCTGTTGGACTTGGTGCAAAACGTACTCTTACCATGATATTTTTTTTATTTGGCAAAAGTAAATAAAATCACAATTATAGCATTATCTTGAAATGAATTTTTGAAAACTTAAATATTAAATATTTAAGAGTATTGTCACAAGATATAATCTTGCAACAGCGAGATTGTCACAAGATACAATCTTGCGACAGCGAGAATTTGACAAAAGTAAATAAAATCACAACTAAAGCATTATCCTGAAATAAATATTTGATACCTCTAATATTTAAAAAACATTTGAACATTTCAATCTAAAAATTTGTTATTAAACTGTAATTTGATAAATTTGATAATTAATATTTATTAGAACATATGAAAATTAAAATATTTCTAATTATTGGTTTGTTATTCATAATAACGAAAGTTATTCATTCACAAACCCCTGGACTTATATTCGAACCAGCAGGCTCAGTTTCAGGACGAGAAGTCCTAGACCCTAATGGAGATGGATATGTTTCGTCAGACAATTCGGGGTTTACTTTTCATGATCGCACAGAAAGTGAAATACCTTTTATTCCTCTGATTTTTCCAGGAACAGAACCAAATTCAGATTTAGAAAGTGGTCCCTCATGCGGATTTACGGATTTTGTTGAATCACTAGAAAACGATCCTGCACAAAATTATTTAGACAATAATGGAAACTGGATATTCCGATTGCGAATGGCAAATGTTGCAACAAATGCAAAAAGTTATAGTATTTTAATTGACGCAAACGAATTATTTGGTCCCAACGATCCAAATTATACTGCAAATAATCCCGGATTTGAGCTGGAAATAGTTTTAGCAACAAAATTTGGTGTATTTGTTTACGACCACAGAGCAACTAATCCTAATCCATGCATTCCTGTAATTAGTTATCTTGGAACAAGTAATTATCAAAAAGCAATCGCATTTTCCACTATTTGTGGTTCTACAAATTACTTTCTAGACTTTTTCGTAAAAATGGAAGATATTACTTTGAAATTCAATTATGATGAAACCACAAATTTTCGTATTGCAATAAGTAGTAATGCTGCTGCTAATAAATCAAGTATTTGCAGTTTAACTTCAATATCAGACCTTGGTGGCGTTACTGATCAATGCGGCAGCTTAGAATCATGTTTTACAAATATAGTTGAGAATCAAGTTCCTTGTCCTCCAGAAGATGTCAATTCTGGAAATTGTCAAGCAATATCAGCTACACCTGTTATCACAAGCCCTATTGGCAATGAAAGTGTTTCAGTTTCAGGGACATCTTCAGATGCTGACAGTACAATAATAGAAATTTACATTGATGGAATCTTGGTAGGTTCTGCTTATGTAATAGATGGCTTTTGGGAAATTTTGGGGTTATCGCCACTTATTTCAGATCAAATTATTACAGCACGAGCAAAAGCTTCAACAAAGGCATATTCAGATTTTAGTGAACCGGTAATAGTTGGTTCTACATGTTCAGTCGAGGTTTCATCTGCCTCATATTGCGGGAAAGGAATACAGGGCACGAGTAATCTTATCGGAGCTATAATTAGGGTATATCAAGGAAATTCTACAACACCGATGGTTCCATCTGCCGGTACTCAGTGGAATACAGGCAGTTTTATTACTGTCAATTCAAGCGGAGCTTTTATTTGGAAGAAAAATTCAGAAACTGGAGAAAAAACTGTATGTAACTCCGGTGGTGGTAATCAAATAACAAACGGAGCATACAGAATTACACAACAAGAAAGTTCTAAATGTGAATCTGACGGGATATGGATTTGCGTTGGGACTCCTGGCACAACAGCAACACCTTCAATTACAACAAGTCCTATAACATCATCAACTGAGTCGATTTCCGGCACAATATCAAATCCTGATAATTTAAGCGGTGTTACTATTTTTGTTTATATAAATGGCTCTCAGGAATATACCACAACAACTACCTCCGGTGGAGCATGGACATTGCCAGACATAAGTTTATCGGAATGTGATGTAATTACAGTACGGGCACTAAATACTTCAAAATGTATATCTGACTTATCATCAGAATATTCGGTTCAAGGACCTCAAACAAGTCCTCCTGTAATTACCGGAGAGTATTGTACATCAACAAATATTACAACTGTAACCGGAACTTCGGCTGAAGCAGACGGAACTCTTATTCAGATATTACAACAATGAGTTAGCTGAAGGATTACCGGCAGTAGTAAATAAAGGCAGGTGGACAGCAGAATTGCTATCAATTGCAGCAGGAAATACAATAACTGCAATTGCTACAGCGCCTTGCAAAACGGCAAGTGAAGTATCCGATGGGGTAATTGTTTCATCACAAAACACTAATACTCCTGAAATAACAACAGTTGTTGTAACCGAAGGAGATACCGAAGTTAGCGGTAAAGGGGCAAACGGAAATATTATTAGTCTTTATATAGATGATTATCCGGTTTATTCCGATCTTGAAGAAACGACTCTAGCGACTGCAACTGTTAGTGGAGGTCTCTGGACAATTAACACAATACATCCACAAAGTTTATATGCAGGTGGTGAACTTACTGCAAAAGCTTCAAATATATCAGGTTGTCCCGGTAATGCATCAAATATTAAAATAGTACAATGCATAGCACCATCTAATAATAAAGCCATTGAAGCTATTGAAGCCGATTACTGTCAAACAATTGAAAACGGACATATTAAAATTACAAATTCCGAACCGTCTGTAATATATACACCTGTTCTCACTGACGCAGGAAATACAGTTTTTGGATACTCCGGTTTAGGTAATGGAGGAGATTTAATATTAAAAACTTACGGGATAGATGCCGTCCCCTTAGAAGTAACCGTTTCTGCAGAAAGAATAGGTGGTTTAGCCTGTAAAACTGTTAACTCCATCTCGGATTCATTTAATACAATTTATCTTTTACCTCAAGAAAAAAATAATTTTGCAAATAAAACAGCCATTTGTGACAGAGAATCTGTTGACATTACTATTGAAGCTACTGAGCCTTCTGTCATTTATAGCTTATACGAACACGGGACAAACAATGCTCTAGGAGGGCCAGTCATAGGCAATGGAAATAACATTGTAATAAATACAGGTGAATTGTCATACGAATTAATTATTGAAATTACCGCCGGAATATATTATGAAATCCCCGACAAAACCTGTGAAATTAAATTTTCAAATACAATACCTATCGTTTCTGACCCAGGCTGTGGAGCAATACTACCTGTTGAACTTCTTTATTTTGATGCCAGATGCGGGACAAGTGCTGAGGTAATAATTAATTGGGCTACTGCATCTGAAAAAAATAATGATTTTTTTAGCATTTATCGTTCTACAGATGCTATAAATTGGGAAAAAATAAAAGAAATACAAGGCGTTGGCAATTCAAACATTGTAAATGAATATGTTTTTAAGGATATTGAACCAGAAACTCATGATACATATTATAAATTATCTCAAACTGATTTTGATGGGACAACAAAAGAATATAGTATAGTTGTAGTATATTGTAAGTTTAATCACAAAAAAATAGAATTATTTCCGGTACCTACAAGCGAAGTTTTGAATCTCTCATTTTATAACGAGCACCACATAGTTGATCAATTGATAATTAACATTTTCGATTCAGCCGGTCGCTTTATTAAACAAGAGATATTTACAAGCAGTAGTGACCAAAACCAATATTCAATAAATGTTTCCGACCTAAAATCTGGAAATTATTTTATTCACGTTCTATTAGGAGAAAGTTACTTCTACACACATCCTTTTATAATTTCCAAATAGTAAAGCTCTTGGGGAATATCAAATAAATTAAAAATCAAATATGTAGTGTTTTACAAAATGATTAGGCTTTTGGCGTATATATTTGCTGTTTGAGGGCTATTTGGGAAGGATGCAAATATTATGACAAAAGCCATTATCAAGTTCTTTTTCAATTGCAAACTTTTAGATTGATTTATAAATAAATTTTTACTTTTGTGTGAAAATTATATTTTTATGTCTGATAACATTTCACCTGTAGAGTTAAATAAAACTCAAAGCACAAATTATCCTGCACTTACGATTTTAGTTACTGTTTTCTTTTTCTGGGGCTTTATTGCTGCTGGCAATTCGGTTTTTATACCCTTTTGCAGACATTTTTTCCATTTAGATCAGTTTCAATCTCAATTGATTGACTTTGCATTTTACTTGGCGTATTATCTGGGAGCTTTGGGTTTATTTGCTTTTGGAGCATTCCGTGGCAATGATCCGGTAGCAAAAATGGGATACAAAAAGTCTATTGTTTTTGGACTATTACTCTCCGCAATAGGTGCAGGAGCAATGATTACGGCAGTTAGTGTAAGTGCTTTTGCAGGAATGTTGCTAGGCTTGTTTATTGTAGGTTTAGGTTTTTCGTTACAACAAACTGCTGCCAATCCATTTGCGATTTCATTGGGAAACCCCGCCACAGGCGCCGGTCGTATAAATTTTTGCGGTGGAATTAATTCTTTTGGAACGGCAATAGGCCCTATTGTTGTAGCGATTGCCTTATTTGGTTCTACAGCAGCAATAACAGACGAAAAAATTGCAACGCTCGGACTAGACAAAGTCATGATTTTATATTCAGCAGTTGGATTACTTTTTTTGTCGGCTGCAGCATTGTTTTTCTTCTCGAAAAAGGTTCCTGCAGGAATTTCAACTGAAAATACTGAAAAATCTCAAAAAGCATTTTATGCATTATTAGTTCTTACAGTATTGTTGATAGTTATGTTCGGCCCTGTTTTTCAAAGTTATAATAAAGATGTTGCCAATTATACTAAAGAAGCAATAACTGCGCTCGAAACATACAGAATGGGCTGGCTTTTTGGAGCACTTGCTGTGGTTGTGGTTTCATTATTGGTTATTAAATCTGTTGCATCAAAAAATCCAAAGGGCTGGGGTGCAATGCAATATCCACAGTTGGTTTTGGGGATGCTCGCGATTTTTGTTTACGTCGGTGTTGAAGTAGCAATTGTAAGTAATTTTGGGGAACTACTTCACAAACCTGCATTTGGTGGTTACAAAGCCAGCGAAGTAGCCCCATTTATTTCGATGTATTGGGGCAGTTTGATGATTGGCCGCTGGACAGGCTCTTTAGCTGCATTTAATCTTAAACCTGGTATAAGGAAAGTTCTTATGTTAGTTGTTCCTTTGGTCGCTTTTGGAGTTGTACTTGGAGTAAATGCAGTTTCGCAATATGATATTAAACCTCTATTGTTTTATGTTTTACTGGTTTTTGTTCAGATTGCAGCATTCTTCTACACTAAAAACAAACCTGCCAAGAGTTTACTGGTTTTCGCAATTTTAGGTATGTTGATGATGCTTGTTGGTATTTTCACAACAGGGGATGTTGCTGTTTATGCATTTATGAGCGGAGGGCTATTCTGTTCTATCATGTGGCCGGCTATTTTCAATTTATCCCTTGCCGGACTTGGAAAATACACAACTCAAGGATCTGCATTTCTTGTTATGATGATACTTGGTGGTGCAGTTTTACCGCCAATTCAGGGAAAATTTGCCGATTTCCTTCAATCAGGTTCTGATGTAGTTGGATTTGGAATACATAATTCATACTGGATACCTGTTCTGGCTTTTGCTTATTTAGCTTTTTTTGCTTTTTACGTGAACAAACTTCTTAAGAAGCAAGGCATTGATTACGACGGTGCTATCTAACAAAAATAAAAAATCCTACAATTAATGCAGGATTTTTATTTTAAATGTAATTGTAGTTCCCTTAAAAAACAGCTTTAATTCCAGCTACAAAGTTTCTACCCGGAGCAACAATTCCACAACTATAAGGACGGTAACGAAGATCTGTAATATTTTCAATCCCTGCATTGATAGCAAAATTGTCGTTAAATTGATACTGAGCCCTAAAATTATATGTAAGCCAAGCCGGAGAATATGGGTTACCATCTTCATCAATAGCATACATATACGATTTCCCAATTTCCTCCTCGGGCATATTCTCAAAACTTACTTCTCCACTATAAACAGTATAAAAACTTAATTTCAGCTTTTGAGCAGAATAGTTTAAAGCAGTTTTTCCGAACCATGGTGCAGCATGACGTAGTGGGCTTGTTGTTCCATCATCAAGCTCTTCTTCTCCCTTTTGCCAGTTAAATCGTGATGATATTCCGAAGCCTGCCGGCAGTTTTATTTCCGCACCTGCCTGAACACCATAAACCTGAGCAAAAGCAGCATTTTGAACAGCCATTACCTTACTCATCTCACCATCGTACATAATACTGTCCAAACCATTAAGGGTAAAATCCCTTCTAATTAAAGCATTATTAAGATATATATAATATCCTACAACTTCCAATTTTAGAAAGTCTTCAAATATTTTAGCAAGACTTAGTTCTCCATTATATGCATATTCCGCCTCAAGGTCAGGATTTGGAACAATCACAGAGCCCGGTTCGGAATCAAAAACTTTTCCAAGATCATCTACATTAGGTGAACGGAAGCCGGTTGACACATTAAATCCCAAAGAAAACCTTTCGACAGGATTATATACAAAACCAATACTACCGGTCAAAGCACCATTATTCAATTTTGCAGTAGTAAACGGAAATGGATAGAATGTTGTATCAAAATCTGCATTTAAAATGTAATAGTTATAACGCAGTCCTGCGGAGGCATCAAACTTTTTACTGAATTTGTGATCATAAGTCAGATAAGCGGCATAAGATACCCAGTCGGACTGAGGATAACGAGATGGTCCTGCAACTTTTTCGCCGGTTATGACATTTTCATCTATACCTGTAGATTCAACTATATCATAAACTGCTTCGACACCATAATTTAACTTGTCAGTTGTGGTCAGAGATTTTGTAAAATCAAAATTTGTCGATATTGCATCAACATCCTCATACCGATTATATTTGGTTTTCTTATTAAAATCCCTGTCATGACGACTTTCTTCAAAATGCTGATGCGAAATTCGGATTACCATTTCGTCATACCAAGGAGTGTGTCCCGAATTTTCTATACTGAAATTATTCATCATCCATTCCTGCGGTCCGTAATACCATTCTGCACTGCGTGGCAATCCGTTTTTTGTTCTAATAAGTCTGTCGTATCTCGCATTATTCGAACTTGTTGAATACTGGAAATTATAGTTTAACAGCCATTTATCCGAAGGTTTGTATGAAAATTTTTGCAAAATATTAATTTGATTATATGACGTTGAATTTTGAACCTCAGGGTCAAAATTTACCATAGCAATATCTAGAGTATCAATTCTTTGAACATAGAAATTCTTGAGATATTCATCCGGACCATACGAGCCCATACGCAAATCACCAAAATTATTATATGAAATGCTTGTTAGCATTGCAAATTTCTCCCATCCAACATTAACATCAAAATGACCTGTCATTTCTTTGTTGGCAGAAGCAGTTCTAAATGATGTAGATCCACTGATATTCACACTGTCTTTGTCACCAAAATCAGGCTGAAGAGTTTTAAAACTCATTACTCCACCAATGGCATCACTACCATATATTACAGAACCCGGACCAAATAGAACTTCGGTTTGTTCTACAGAAAATGGATCAATCGAAATTACATTCTGGATGTTTCCACTCCTAAAAATTGCTGTATTCATACGAACTCCGTCAACGGAAATTACGAGACGATTAGTTGCAAACCCTCTTAGCATAGGAGAACCTCCACTTTGTTGACTTTTTTGAACAAAAACTTCTCCCGAACTTCCTAACAAATCTGCGGATGTCTGAGGACTGTAAAAACTAATATCTTTTGCAGATAGTGTAGCAATCTTTACAGGAATATCACGTTTCGGTTGTTTCCACTTAGTAGCAGAAATTACTACCTGATCAAGTGTAATACTGGATTGTTCCAAATAAACCCTGTTTCCCGTACTTACAATTTTTTCGTATGATAACACTTTAGGAACATATCCCAACATTCTAATTTCAATTTCATTACAATTATTAAATCTACTTATATCAACCCTACCTTTTTGATTCGTTACTGCATAACCATCTGTTCCCACACAATGGAGTGTAGCGTATTCTAATGCTTGCAATGTCTCTGTATCTTTAATGATAACTACCTGCGAAAATGAACAGAAACATACATTAAATAGAAATACTATTATTATTATTTTTCTCATAATTATTAAATTAAATTCATAAATTTTAATTAAAGCACTCTCATACTAACAATTTATGAATTTCGGAGGTGGATCGGCAATATCCTTATATCTTATTGGCAAATCGTATTTGTAAAAAAATGTTCCCTCAATAAAAATACCCTGAGGCAGACTGATAGTATTATTAAAGTTACTATCATAAATACTTTTCATGAAAGTTAATAAATCTTGTGCTGATTGTGTATCTGCACTATGTCCCATTACTGAATTAATAAGTTTATCAAGATTATTAAAAACCTTAGCCGCTTCTTGATTAATATGACAATAGTAAATGATTTTATCTCCCACATATTTAACTTCAACAACCTTATATACTATTCCCGTATACTTAAATTCTCTTTTCGACAACCAAGTTAAGTTTCTAATTGTCTGTTCGCGATTAAATTCAAACATTGTCAGGTTCTGCTCATATTTACTCGAATACAACCCCGATTCAATCTGTTCCAAAATCTGAACCTCTCTCAAATTATAAATAACATAATATCCGATAAAAGGTAAATTAAATATCAGGATTAAAATTAAAGAAGATAATATCTGAAATCGTTTATTCATAATTCCATTTCGAACGCAAATTTACAAGAAAAAAATAACATCAAAATATAAACATAATTTATTGCTGTAATTTTTCTTTTATTTCTATAAGTATTTCATCAAGTGCTTTTGTTATCAGAGAATCATATTTAACATGAAATTTATCGAAAGCATCTACAATAATTTTACCTTCTTTGGTCAAGACTGTTTTTCCACCCGAAGCTCCACCCCTTTGTTTTTCGACAATTTTAAATCCTAAGGTTTCTTCAATTTTTATCAGATTGTCCCAAGTTTTTCGATACGATAATCCGAGTTTTTTCATAGCACTATTGAGGCAGCCGGTTTCGTCTATTGCTTTTAACAGTCTCCATTTGCCATCGCCGAAAACACCTATTCTTTCTTCTGTTTCGAGCCAAATTTTATATTTTAGTTTTATTTCCATGGCGTTTAATATTTGTGGGTATAAAAATAATTAAAATGGAGATAGATTAAAAATAATTTCATAAAATGCTTAACACAATAAAAAGACACTAATTTTGTTTTCCTTTTTAAGGATTGAAAAAATGATAAAAATAATTACTTTTTATGTATAAAAAATTACTTTGGCTTATTCTTTTTTTTGGATTTCCCATTTATGCAACAGCACAGAAAGTAACTATCAGTGGCTATGTGGATGACAAAGAAACCGGAGAATTCCTAATTGGAGCTTCTGTTTATAATGCAAATAATCCCTCCCATGGAGTTTCTACAAATGTTTATGGGTTTTACAGTTTGACAATTCCCAAGGGTGAAATAAATCTTACCGGAAGTTTCGTTGGGTTTAATACTTTGACTAAAACTATAAAACTTACAAAAGATACAGTAATAAATATTAGTTTATCATCACAAATTATTCTTGATGAAGTCATTGTAAGCAGTAAAAGAAACGAAGTTGAGGATGTTCAGATTGGTAAAATAGACATCCCTATTCAATTGATAAAGAATATGCCTACTTTAATGGGTGAAACAGATGTAATGAAAGCAATACAGCTACTGCCGGGTGTAAAAACTGGAACTGAAGGTATGAGTGGAATTTATGTTAGAGGAGGTGGTCCCGATCAAAATTTGATTCTACTTGATGGTGTTCCTGTATATAACGCAAATCATCTATTTGGATTCTTCTCCGTTTTTAATGGAGATGCAATAAGTGATGTAAGTCTAGTCAAAGGAGGTTTTCCTGCAAGATATGGAGGAAGATTATCATCAGTAATCGACATTAGAATGAGGGAAGGAAATCTATACGAATATAAAGCAGATGCATCTGTTGGTTTAATTGCCGCAAGAGCGACAATTGAAGGTCCAATAGTAAAAGGAAAGTCATCTTTTATTTTTAGTGCCCGAAGAACCTACCTCGATTTACTTGCTGTTCCGATAGAATTGCTATATGCAAAAATTAGTCATAAAAATCCATTTATTGCTGGCTATTTCTTTCACGATTTTAATGCTAAATTAAATTACAAATTTTCAGGAAAAGACAGATTATATTTGAGTTTTTATGGCGGTAAAGACAAAGCTTATGGAAATAACAAATCCGGAAGTGACCTTCAATCATACCAAAGTGAAGATAAGTTTAATCTCAATTGGGGAAACTTTGTAACCGCACTAAGGTGGAATCATATTTTCACACCAAAATTATTCATGAACACAACTGCAACATTTACACAGTTTAACTACAACATAGGTCAAAACTCAATGTCTCATTTCAGCAGTTATGATGACAGTATTTATTATGAGCACACATCCTACTACAAATCAGAATATTTTACCGGAATTAGGGATTTGGCATTAAACTGCGATTTCGATTGGATAGTTTCGCCAACTTTAAAATTCAGGTTTGGTGCCAATGGCATAAGGCATTACTTTAATCCAGGAGTTTCATATACAGAACGAAAATACGGAGGTGGAAGCATTGACACAACAATAGGGTACACTAATATCAAAGGTAATGAGTATGCCGTATATTTAGAATCTGAGATGGATTTTGGTAAATTTATCTCAATTAATGCTGGTGGAAGGTTCGCAGCTTATCTAATACGTGATACCGTTTATTTTTCCCCTGAACCAAGAATTTCGGCAAGATTTTTAATTAGAGATGACTTATCACTAAAAATTGCATTCTCACAAATGCAGCAAAACATCCATCTATTAGCAAATAATACGGTAGGTCTACCTTCGGAAATTTGGATTCCGTCAACGGATATTGTTTTACCACAAAAATCTACACAATATGCAGCAGGTTTTGCTTTTAAACTTTTAGATAAGATCGATATTAGTTTGGAAGGATATTATAAAAGCATGAAAAATCTCGTGGAATATAAAGATGGTGAAAGTATCTTTTTTACTCTTGATGAGTATGTTGTAGAAGATACAGACAACTGGGAAAACAAAGTTGAGCAAGGAATAGGTTGGTCATATGGCGGTGAAATATTTATACAGAAAAACTACGGCAAATTTAACGCTTGGCTTGGCTACACTCTTTCGTGGACAAATAGGCAATTTACAACAATCTCGAATGGAGAAGTATTTCCTTTTAAATTCGACAGACGTCACGATATTTCTTTTACTGCAAGTTATAAACTAAACGAAAAAATTGATTTTGGACTCACATGGGTTTATTCAAGTGGAAATTATATTACAATTGCAGGCACAAGATATCTAACGATGAATGATATCGCTGATTATTTAAGTTATCTGAACACTCAATATCCTTCACAAATCAGACCGACAAACAGTTACGAGTTTCGTAATAACTATAAAATGCCGGCATACCACCGACTTGACGTTGGAATCAATTTTCACAAAGAGCTTAAACATGGAACAAGAACATGGAGTTTAAGCATTTATAATGCATATTGCAGATTAAATCCTTTTTACGTGGACGTATGGTATAATCCCGACACCGGAAAAACACAACTGGGTAGTGTTACCCTTTTTCCAATTATTCCATCACTAACTTACAGGTATAAATTTAAGTAAAAGAAAATGAAGAATAATATAACATATATTATGGCTAAAAATAATATTGGTTGGAGGTTGGCAATATTTTTATTAATTATTGCTGGATTTTTTACGGTATCATGCGAAAAAACTTTAGATATTAAGCCGGATGATTTCCCCGTTTGTCTAGTGATTAATGGAGTTGTTGAGCAGGATTCGTTAATTGTTTTGCATGTTTCAAGGTCTGCCACACTTAATGATATATACTTAATTGAAGATTTGATGGTAACTGATGCAGAATTAAAACTTTATGATGAAGAAAATTATATTGAAACTTTACAACATGATTCGCTCGGCTTTTATTCATCATCAATAAGAACAGTAAAAGGACACAAATATTATATTACTGCCGAAAAAGAAGGCTACCCTGTTGCAAAGGCAACTCTGGATTATACACAAGGAATTTTGTTTTCAGCCAACAATATATCTATTGAAAAAACCGATAATAATTGGCATTATGATAGTCCTGAGCCGGGAGGAGAAATAATTTTGTGGGACGTAACATTATCTTTGGATTTAACAATAACTGATAACTCTAGTATTAAAAATTTTTATGAGATAAGCATAATTGCAAAACAAAATGAGTTTTATTATAATCATTATGAAGACGATTCAGTTGTTGCAACTCTTGGCGAATTGATGTATTCAGGCACCTGGGTTTCGTTTGAAGGCAATTTAGTAAACTACAATGATTATCAAAAGCATTACGGGAATTATTCAAACGGAAATTTTGGTTACCATTTTAATGCAATAAATGATAGTTTCTTTGAAAATCAAAGTCATGTTTTTAATACACGTACATTTTTTAGGACATCTGAAATTGCAAATGTTACTCTTATAATTAAATCATATCCTTATGATCTTATAAAATATTTCGAGACACTGGAACTATATGGAAACTCATACGATAATCCATATAGCGAACCGGTAAACGTACATTCTAATGTTGAGAATGGCTTAGGTATTGTATGTGGTGTTTGCAAAAGTGAAGCAGTTATAGAAATTCAATAATAAAAGAGTAAAAAACTTAATAAATTTTTACCTTATTTCCATTTCCTCTATCAGATGACTTGCTCCTGCATATTTATCAATAATAAAAAGTGCATATCTGATATCAAGAGTAATATTTCTGCACATATCCGGATCGTACATAACATCGCTCATTGTTCCTTCCCAGTTGCGGTCAAAATTCAAACCTATAAGTTCTCCGTTTGCATTAATAACAGGAGAACCCGAATTACCACCGGTTGTGTGATTTGTCCCAATAAAGGCAACATGCATAGTACCATCTGAATCTGCATATTTCCCAAAATCTCCTGCATAGTACAATTCTTTAAGTTTATCCGGCACATCATAATCATAGATGTCAGGATTATCCTTTTCAATAATACCTTTAAGCGTTGTATAATATTCATATTCAACACCGTCCACAGGATCATAATCATCAACTTGTCCGTAAGTTATTCTTAAAGTAAAATTAGCATCAGGATAAAACCTTCTGTTTGGCTGATATTCCATTTGTGCTTTCATATAAACCCTGTCCAAACTATCAAGTGTCATAGTAAACTTATCGTATGGGCTCATAATTTTAGTTTGATACACTCCCAAAAAACCTTTCATCAGGACATAGAGAGGATCATTGACAACTTTCTTATACGATTTTGACGAAAATGTTTGCAAGAATGTATTGAACTTTTCCTGATTAGCGAAAATTGATTTACTATAACAATAATCGGTAATAGTAAGATATTTATCTGTGGATTTTTTCGAGATTTTATCTAACTCTTCAAAAAAAGCAGGATGAAATTCTTTAGGCACATTTTCATAATACAACCTAAGCATTTCGGCAAAAATTAATTTATCAGTTGCCTCATTATAATCTTTAAAATGAATATCAGCTTTTGTTTGAGCATCCTTTTTTATCCATTCAAGGCTTTCTTCCGAAGCGTCTTTTGACCCTTCCAAACCTCTCATTCTCAATGCCAGCAATACAGCGTCAGAGCCAAAAGCTGCCTCGTTTATATATATCATTGCCATATTATAAGAAGATAACTCTTTGTAAATCTTCTCATATTGAGATAAGATATCACCATACTTCTCATACATAGTTTTATCACTATTCAACCAAGCAGTAAAGCTATTTTCAAAATCTCGCTTCACATCAATTGCATTTAATCTTTTTAAACCACGAACTTCGCCAATCCATTTTTTCCATCCGTTAGCCACCGAAGCCGCTTTTGCTGAGTACTGAATCCGAATTAAAGGATCCGAATTCATGGCAGCATTTATTATATCTAATTTTTTACCCCTTATTAAAATTCTTGCAGGGTCAGACTCGTTTTGTATTTGTTCAACTGCATAGGACGGTAAATATTCTGTAGTTGTACCCGGATACCCGAACACCATGGTAAAATCTCCTTTTTTTACTCCGTTTATTGATACAGGGAAAAATCTTTTTGGTTTAAGTGGAACATTATCTTTCGAAAAGTCAGCAGGTTTGCCTTCTTTATCACAATAAACCCTAAATATTGAAAAATCTCCTGTATGCCTTGGCCACATCCAGTTATCGGTATCGCCACCAAATTTGCCAATTGATGAAGGAGGTGCACCAACCAAACGCACATCGGTAAAAACTTCGTTTATAAAAAGAAAATACTGATTACCGTTATAAAAGCTTTCTATTCGTGCTTCGTAATGTGTACCGTCAACTGCTTTGCTTTCAATTTCTTCAATATTTTTCTCAATTATAGAAGTTCTTTTATAAACTGTCATATTGTCATCAACACCTTTCAGTACCAAATCTGTGACATCTTTCATACTAATTAAGAAAGTTACTTTCAATCCCGGATTAGACAATTCTTCAGCTCTTGTCATAGCCCAAAAACCATTTGTAAGATAATCATGCTCAAGTGAACTATGTTTTTGAATGTTCCCGTAACCACAATGATGATTAGTAATCAACAAACCTTCGTCAGAAATAATAGCTCCTGTGCATCCTCCTCCGAAAATTACTACAGCATCTTTCATTGATGCATTATTAACACTGTAAATATCTTCAGCTGTTAGTTTAAATCCCTTTGCCTGCATATCTCCAAAATTATACTGCTGCATAAGAATCGGTATCCACATACCTTCATCAGCAAATAATGTTAAGATTAGTAATAGTTTAAAAACGAGTAAAACAAGTAATTTTTTCATCTTTATAAATTTAAATTTAATTTCTTAATTTTAATTATTAATAAGGAGGCTGAACTAAAACTCAATTACCCCCTTAAAACTTCATCAGCTCCCTATACAACTTTTGCACTGGTAAACCCACAACATTATAATAAGATCCTTCGATATATTCTATTCCCACTTTGCCAATCCATTCCTGAATGCCATAAGCCCCCGCCTTATCAAATGGTTTGTAGTTTTCGATATAAAACCTTATTTCCTCATCACTCAAATCAGCAAACTTCACCTTAGTTTCTGCAAAAAAAACTACTGTCTTCTCAATTGCTTTCAAACATACTCCGGTTATGACAAAGTGAATTTTGCCACTTAAAAGTTTCAACATTTGAAAAGCATCTGAATAATTTTCGGGTTTCCCAAGTACTTTACCATCAATCCAAACAATTGTGTCTGCTGTTATCAATATTTCTTTCTCTTGCAGGTTTTTATAGTTTTCTGCTTTCTTTTCAGCCAGATAAACAGCTATTTCTTCGCGATATAGATTTTTCGGAAAACTTTCTTCTTCGGAAGGCAATGTTACAATTTGCAAATCTAAACCCAACTGCGACAACAACTCTTGTCTGCGAGGGCTGGCAGATGCAAGTAAAATTTTATAATCAGATAATCCCTTCTTAATGACTACCATAAACAACAACGCTAAAAACCACACTGAAAAGCACTCCCATAACCATTATAAATTTTGACAATCTGCTTAAATTCACATATTTAACTTTTGAAGTCCCCCACAAAGAACTTATTGCTATTATCAATCCGGGAAAAACTATCATAGAATAAATATAGAATACGCTGAAAATATCATTTTTAAAAAACAAAAGTTTAGAAAAATATGCGTGCCAGATAAACATAATTAATGCAATACTCAAGAAAGATAATGCACTGATAAGATAATTAGCTTTTTTCTTACCGAAAACCACAGGAATTGACTTAACTCCAGTTGCAATGTCTCCGTCAAAATCTTCACAATCTTTAATTATCTCTCTAATTAGGTTAAATAAAAATGCAAAAACGGCAAAACCACAAATAGTTTGAAAACTTAATTTTACTGCATGAATACTATCCATTGTCCAGACAGGTATTGAACGTTCAAAAGCATAATATTCCGTAACTGCAACCAAAAAAGGGATAAACCCTGTTAATAATGCAACCACAAAATTGCCTATAAAAACTTTTCTCTTCAACTCTGCTGAGTACGTCCAAAGTAACAAACTCACAAAAATAAAAAAGAACCCAAGCCATGTTTTGCCTGTAATATATGCAACTACAAATCCGCATAAAACACCAATTATGTTCAATACAGTGTGGGTAAACAAAACCTGTCTTCGTTTGACGGAAAAACCGACCAAAACACTTTTTGGGCGATTTATCATGTCTGTTTTACGGTCAAAATAATCGTTTATTACATTTCCTCCTGCCATTAAAAACATTGCAGCAGCTACAAGAAACAAAAACCCCAAATTTGACAATCCAAATTCAACATCATATATTTTGTATATAGGTTCTATGACAGCGTATTTCATTGCAAACATTGTAAATGCAACAATTAAAATATTTTTCCACCTTATTAGCTTAAAAAATGCTATCATAAAATTTATTAATTAAAGTTCAAATGCATCATAGTCCATCCATACTCCTTTCGCTCTTAACACCTGTTCAGTTATATCCCTAACACAGCCCTCACCTCCTTTTTTTGAAGAAATGTATAATGAGATTTCCTTTATTTCGTCAGCCGCATCAATAGGACAACATGGAATTCCGACTTTTTTCATAACCTGATAGTCAGGAATATCATCTCCCATATACAATACATTTTTATAATTCAGATTGTACTTTCTTACTAATCTTTCGAACTCATCAAGCTTATTGTTACAACCAATTATTACATCTTTTATTCCAAGTGACTCAAATCTGATTTTAACTGACTCGTCTATGCCACCTGAAATAACACAAATAATTATTCCTTTTTTAAGAGCATATTTAAGGACATAACCATCTTTTACACTGGTTGTCCTTGTTAATACACCCCTTTCACTAATATTTACCTGAGATGACGACAATACTCCATCTATATCAAAAAAAAGTGCTCCTGCATTTTTTAATAACAGTTTAAAATTCAACCCTCTTAAATTATTGTCCATCAACATTATATGTTTTAGATATGCTCTCTGTAAATATTCTGTAAATATCATACAAATTTTTATCTTTCTTCAAAAAATCGAGATGTTTTTCGATGCTGATTTTATCATTCCTTCTTGCAGGTCCTGTTTGTGACTCATAAGCACCATTATTTATAATTTTCTCAAAACTTTGCTGCAACAAAGGCTTTAACATTTCCGATGACAATCCCTCATTTTCTAAAATCCTTTCACCGATAAAGACACAATGATTCATAAAATTACAAGCAAAAACTCCCGATAAATGGAGTATTTTTCTTTGTTCCTCATTTACCTGATATGACTTACATGACAAAGATTTACATAGTCCCTGCAACTCTTTATATGTTCCATCATTTGACGCCTCCAGACAAACAGGCACAGACTTAAAATCTATAATTGCATCTTTTGAAAAAGTCTGAAAAGGATAAAAAACACCATAATTGGATGTTTTAATTTTAAAAATATCCATACTTAAACTTCCGGCTGTATGCAGAAGTATTTTATCATTCTCTATTTTTAACTTTTCAGCAATCTCTTTGTCCGCCTCATCATTCATAGCAAAAATATAAGCATCTGCATCTGCAAACACTTTATCTATATCGTCAGTAAAACTACTATCGGTAATTAAAGCCAGTTCTTTGCCGCTTATAAGATTTCTGCTGAATATTTGCCTGATTGTTATCCCTGATTGACTAATGACCTTAGCTAAATGAAAAGCTAAATTCCCAGATCCGGCCATAATAACATTAGAAATCATATAATCAGAATTTAATATGACAAATTTACTTTTTTTAATTTATTTGCAAACCATCTATATAAATTTTAGTTATTCTTTAATAAATTTTTAATTTTAAATCAACCAATAATTCATTTCGTGCGTCTTTATCCTGACATTGTATAAAAACTGTCGAAATGATTAGGCTAGCATATTGCATTTAAAATTTTTTATTTAAATTTCGAGACTAAAAACAATTAAAAATAAGATGAAAAAAGTTCTTGTCACGTTGGTTTCTTTATCATTATTATTTCTGTTAGCTAAAGGTCAGAATTATAATGAAGAAACAGTATTTTCAATTCTCGAAAACAGAGGCGAAGTTTATTTCCAATTTAAAGCAAACAAATCTGAATTACCAGAATTTTCTAAAATACTCTCTATTGATAATTTTGATGGAAAAACAGTAAATGCCTACGCTAATCAAAAACAATTTGAGAAATTTCTGTTAACAGGTAAAGATTATTCTATAGTCGAAAGCTATTATTATCACACCAAGGCCTTAAATATGGCAACTACAATTGGCGAAATGGCAAGTTGGAACAGATATCCCACATACGAAGTATATTTAGAAATGATGCGAAAATTTGCAACTGATTATCCTGAAATTTGTGTTTTGGATACTATTGGATATTCTGTTCAGGGACGATTGTTGTTAGTGGTAAAAATTTCTGACAATGTTAATAATCAAGAAGCAGAACCTGAATTTTTTTATACAGGGATGATGCACGGTGATGAACTTGTTTGTGGAATGATGTTCTTAAGAATGATTGACTATCTGTTGACAAACTACGGGACTATTTCTCAAGTCACAGATTTGATTAATAATTTGCAAATCTATATTAATCCTTTTGCAAATCCGGATGGGACATATTACGGTGGTAATAACACTGTCGCAGATAGCCGCAGATATAATTATGATGATATAGATCTGAACAGAAATTATAGGGATTTCATTTCGGGAGATCATCCTGATGGAAATGAATATGGTGTAGAAACTGTTGCTTTTATGGAATATGCAGCAGAACGAAATTTTGTAATGTCTGCAAATACTCATAGTGGAGCGGAATTAATGAATTATCCTTACGACACAGACCCTACTTTACCTGCCGATAACGACTGGTGGTTTTTTGTTTCTACCGAGTATGCAGAACTTGCTCAGGCAAATTCGCCTGCCGGATATTTTGAAGATCTTAATAACGGCGTCACTAATGGATATGCTTGGTACACTGCCACCGGGACGAGACAAGATTATATGAATTATTATCATAACTGCAAAGAAGTTACAATTGAAATGAGTACAGAAAAGAAACTGGATTCCGATTTATTACCTGCTCACTGGAACTATAATAGACAAGCTTTGTTAGATTATATGCAACAAGCAACATACGGATTAAGAGGATTTGTGACCGATTCTATTACAGGTGAACCACTTGAAGCTATGGTTTTTATAAACAATCATGATTTCTTTAATTCCCATGTTTATTCTTTCCCATTGTATGGCGACTATTACAGATTATTGTATGAAGGAAACTATTCTGTAACATATTCTTGCCCGGGCTATAAATCAAAAACAATTGATATTACTGTTGGGAATTACGAACAAACCATTCAGGATGTACAACTTGCAAATATTGAGATTGTTGCTCCAACAGCAAATTTTGTTTCATCTGTTCAAAATGTTGATTGTAATCCTGAAATTCAATTTATAAATACTTCCGAAGCCTCTACATCCACACAATTTTTATGGGATTTTGGAGACGGCACCTCTTCTGACGAAGAAAATCCAACACATTTATACTGTTTAAATGGAAACTATACCGTTAAATTAACGGCAGAAAACGAGTTTGGCAGTGACTCAATCATAAAAGAAGAATATATAAACATTAATCTTACAGAACTTGAAAATGTGCCGGTATATGTAATTTGTGAATCATCAGGAAGTGTAAACGCAACAATAGAATCTGATTATGAAATCTTCTGGTTTGAATATCCCGAAGACGAAGTCCCTATTCAAACAGGAAATTCCTACTCGACACCTGAATTGTTCGAAACAACAAGCTATTACATTCAGGAACTCAGAACAGGCGAAATTTTTGAAGGTGGAGAACCCAATAACTCAGAAGGTGGCTCCTATATAACAAGTGCAGAAACCAGCTATCTGATTTTTGATTGCATGGCAGAATGTCAACTCCAATCAGTAAAGGTTTATGCACAAGGAGAAGGAATTCGAAATATTTACATAAAAAATGCTCAGGGAGATATTTTATTCGATGAAGAAATAAATATAGCTGATGGACTGCAAACAATTGAAATAAATACAAATATTCCGATTGGATCAAATTATAAAATGGGTTGTTCCGGAATACCTTACCTATACAGAGGTTTTATTGGAATTTTTGAACTATTCCCTTATCCCTACAATATTGGCAATGCTATTTCGATAAAAAGAAGCAGCGATGTTTGGTGGAATGACGGAAATAAATACTATGCATATTTTTACGATTGGCAAATTAAAATGCCCGATTGCTATTCAGAAAGAACGCCTCTGAATATTTATGTAAATCAAACACCTATTGCAGGCTTTGAAACAAATATTATAGGGACAACTGTAAATTTCATAAACACATCAACAGCTGCGGATTCTTATGAGTGGGATTTTGGAGATGAAACCACTTCCGTTGAAACAAACCCTATACATCAATACAGTCTTCCAGGCGATTATCAGGTTAAGCTTACTGCAAACAGTGCTTGCGGTTCTAATGAATATTCTACTGAAATTACTGTGACAACAGGTATTAATTCTAATGATTCGCAAAATATTAAAATCTTTCCAAATCCTGTTTCTGATAAATTCTTTATTCAGTCTGAAAAAGAATTAATTACTTCGATAAAGATTATTGATATTACGGGAAAAATATTTTACTATCAACAAGATTTCAATTCAAATTATTGTACTCTTAACACTTCTGAATTGAGCTCAGGAATTTATTTCATTGAAATAAAACTTTTAAACAAAACATATATTGAAAAATTAATAAAACATTAAAATAAAATCTTATGAAAAACTTTACTCTGTTTTTAATTTCTGTTTTTTTCTCAACGTTTATTTTCGCACAAACTATTAGTCCGGAATTAGAATTTGCTCAACAAAAGTTAGAAGAAAGGGGCGAATTTTATTTTACTTTTCCGGTTGCTGAAAACGAAATAATGTTAGCATTAAATAGGCAAATATCAATTGACGGCTTTAAAGACGGATTAGTATATGCTTATGCCAATCAAAACGAATTTGAAACATTTTTGGAGTATGGCATTGAATTTTCGCCTGTTTACGACTACTACAATCCGTCAAAAGCGTTAACAATGGCTACTACCGTGGCACAAATGGCTAACTGGGACAGATATCCTACACATGCAGTCTATTTACAAATGATGCAAAATTTTGCAACAGACTATCCTGATTTATGTCAATATGTTCAATACGGATATTCAGAAAATGGCGTTCCGATTGTTGGAGTTATTATTTCTGACAATATTGAAACAGATGAAGATGAACCAGAGTTTTGGTGGAGTGGAACAATGCACGGAGACGAACTGGTTTGCTATGCTTTAACTTTAAGATTGGCAGATTATTTACTCTCAAACTATGGGACAGACCCAATGGTAACATATTTAGTTGACAATATGGAGATTCATATCAACCCACTAGCAAATCCAGATGGTACGTTTTATAATTCTGCAAGTCTTACCAGTGTTTCTAGCGCAAGAAGATACAATATAAATAATATTGATTTAAATAGGAATTTCCCAACTTTGAATGGAGATTCATACACTATGCAGGATGAAATTCAGTTAATGATGGATTATGCCGCCAACAACGATTTTGTAATGTCTGTTAACACACACTCAGGTATAGAGTTAATAAATTTTCCTTGGGATACTTGGCAAAGTTGGGAAAGAACGAATGCTGACCATAATTGGTGGCAATATGTGTGTTTTGTTTATGCCAATGAAGTTGAAGTTGATGCTCCCTCAACCTACTTTGAAGGACCGGGATCCATGGATTATGGGGCGTATAACACAACTGGAGTAACACATGGAGCAGATTGGTATTACGCAATTGGTTCGAGACAAGATTATATGAACTATCATAGATATATACAAGAAGTAACCCTAGAATGGTCTGATACGAAATTATTAGATGTTTCATTACTCCCAACCTATTGGGGATATAATAAAGATGCAATGCTATTATACATGGAACAGAGCTTATTTGGATTAAGAGGAATAGTTACAGACGCTTGTACAGGAACGCCACTTGATAATGTAAAAGTTGAAATTATTGGTCACGATGTAGATAATTCATTCGTTTTTTCATCAGCACCTGTAGGTAACTATCACAGACCAATTTATGAAGGCACTTACGATTTTACGTTTTCGCTTACAGGATATCAAACACAAACACATACTGTTACAATTACTAATGATGTTTCAACAAGATTGGATATTGAGCTTATTCCCAATGGCGTTGCTAGTCCTGATTTTTCAGCTTCATCTATCAATGTTATTATAGGATCTGATGTTGATTTTACTGACTTAACTTCCGGCACTGTCACTTCGATAGAGTGGACTTTTGAAGGTGGTAATCCCGCCACTTCGGGAGATGCAAATCCAACTGTTAACTACGCTACTGAAGGTGTTTACGACGTAAGTCTCGAAATCGAAAGTGCCGGTTGTACTGTAACAGAACTTAAAGAAGATTATATAACTGTTTACATCCCGGGAGCTCCTGTTGCAGGATTTACTTCAGATGTAACTACTACTTGTACCGGTATTGTACAATTTACAAATACAACTGTTGACGCTGAAACATATGAATGGGATTTCGGCGATGGAAACACTTCTGAAGAAGAAAACCCTTTGCACACTTTTACTGAAAGCGGAACTTTTACAGTAAGCTTAATTGCATACAATCCTTATGGTGACGATATATATTCAATAACTGATATGATTACTGTTAATTTACCTGAAGCCCCAATTACTACCGGCGACGAATCCTGTGGTGCGGCTTCACTTACTTTGACAGCATCCGGTCCCGGAACACTTGCATGGTATGATTCCCCAACGGAGGGAACTGAAGTTACAACAGGAACTTCATATACACACACATTTAGCGAATCCACAACCTTATATGTACAGTCAGAAGTCGAAAATTTGATTAATGAAAATTTTGGCCCTCTTAATAATTCAATAGGAACTGGTGGCTATTTTGGAAATGTAAGTTATATACATGGATTGATATTTGACGCTTTAACTGATTTCACTTTAGTCAGTGTTTGGGTAGATGCAACCGGAACAAAAGACAGAGTAATAAACCTTTTTGATGAAAATGATGATCTTGTTGAAACTGTAACAGTTAATATTGCAAATGGACAAAGCAGAATTACACTTAATATGGATGTCCCAGCTGGCAATAATTATACTCTCGTTTGTGACGGAGATGCAGATTTGTACAGAAATCAAACCGGCGGTAGTTATCCTTATACTCTTGAAGGTGTTGCTAGTATCCATAGTAATACAGCAGATAATCTGGCTTATTATTATTACTTCTACGATTGGGAAGTAGAATATAATGTTCCCTGCGTTAGTGCCAGAGTCCCTGTAACAGCAACTAT
>Ga0116142_10000328_pt1 | contig 63972 bp, 46 predicted proteins | sample AD_UKC033_MetaG_FD_89785 | JGI IMG/M metagenome (GOLD analysis project Ga0116142, IMG submission 89785) | Active sludge microbial communities of municipal wastewater-treating anaerobic digesters from USA - AD_UKC033_MetaG | ecosystem: Engineered > Bioreactor > Anaerobic > Digestate | place: USA... | reverse complement strand
TGTTTGACCCTGGTGTTGAAGAAGGTGGATGTGGGAGTGGCCTATGCCATCTGGAGCGGCGTGGGCACCGCCCTGATTGCCACGGTGGGGGTGCTTTGGTTTCGCGAGCCGGTGACGTGGTTGCGGGTTGTGGGGTTGCTGGCGATCATCGGCGGGGTGATCGCCCTGAATTGGTCCGCCAATCCCTCTTGAGCTTCGGGCGGCGCGGGCGCCCGGACGGAATTTTTTACTTCAACCGGAGACGGGGTTTGTCGCATTGTGGTGCCGACGATTAAACTTATGGCCTCAATCCCCACCCCCGCACCCGCCGCTCCGCCTCATGCCACCTCGTTTCGCGGCCCGTTTGCCATCATGACGTCGCTGTTTTTTTTGTGGGGTTTCATGACGGTGTTCAACGACATTTTGATTCCCCGCTTCAAGGAGGCGTTCACGCTCAATTATTTCCAGGCCATGCTGGTGCAACTGGCGTTTTTTGGCGCTTACTTTGTGGGGGCGTTAATCTATTTCGTTATTTCAGTAACCAAGGGCGATCCCATCGCGCGCATTGGCTATAAAAACGGTGTGGTGATGGGATTGCTGATTTCGGCGTTGGGCAGTGCCATGTTCTGGCCGGCGGCAGGCGCGGCGTCGTACCCCATGTTTCTGACCGCGCTGTTTGTGGTGGGACTGGGTTTTGCCATGCTGCAAATTGCCGCCAATCCGTATGTCACCATTCTTGGGCCGGAAAGCACGGCGTCCAGCCGGCTGAATCTGGCGCAGGGCTTCAACTCCATCGGCACCACCATCGGTCCGATCATCGGCGGCTGGCTGATTTTCCAGTATTTCGCCTCGAGCGGCGCGCACGGCGCGGATTCCGTCAAGGTGCCCTACATGGTATTTTGCGGCATCTTTCTGCTCCTGGCGGTGATTTTCTACTTTGTGCGTCTGCCGCACGTGGGCGAAGGGCGCATCGAGCCGGGGGCGGGCGCGTTGAAGTTTCCGCACGTGGTTTTGGGCGTGATTGCCATCTTCATGTATGTGGGCGGGGAAGTTTCCGTGGGCAGCGTCATCATCAATTTTCTGGGGCAGGCGGATATCGGCAATCTGCCGGAATTGGAGGCGAGCAAGTATGTGTCCATTTACTGGGGGGGATTGATGATTGGACGGTTCATGGGGGCGGTGGAATTAAGCGAGATGCGCCGCGCCCGCAAGCAGGTGGCGCTCATCGTCATTCCGCTCGCGGCCTACGTCTTTTTGTGGATAGCCAAAAGCGCGCCCCTGGCGGCCATTCACGGGGAGGCGGACAAGCCGGTGCTGGCGCTGTGGTGGGAGCAGATCTCCGCAAACTGGCCGGTGTTCCGCATGTACCTGCCGTTTGTGGCCTTGTGCTGGTTGTTGTTTCAATTCGGTCGCTCGCAAACGGCGCGCACGCTGGTGATTTTCTGCGCGACGGTAGTGGTGTTGCTGGTGATTGCGATTCTCACCAAAGGCACCATCGCCATGTGGTGCGTGGTGGCAATCGGACTGTTCACTTCCATCGGTTGGTCGAACACGTTTTCCCTGGCCTTGGAAGGCACGGGGATTTACAAGAGCCAGGTTTCCTCCCTGTTGGTCATGGCCATTCTGGGCGGCGCAATACTGCCGCCGCTGCAGGGCTGGGTGGCGGACGTGACGCATAATCTGCAAGTGTCCTTCTTCGTGCCGTTGGTGGCGTATGCCTATGTGGCCTTCTACGGTTTGCAGGGGCACAAAATTGGCCGCAAAGAACTGACCGCCTGAATCCGTTTTATGAACCGCCGCGAATTTCTTCAGAACACCGTTTTGACTGCAGCGGCGTTGACGTTGTTGCCGTCGCGCAGTCTGGCCGCCCCAACCGATTTTCCAATGGTGCGCACCCCGCTCGAAAAGCGCCGCTTTAAGAGCGTGGCCGTCGAACGCGCCATCACCCAGGTCAAGGCTTCCATTGGCAATAAGGAGCTGGCGTGGATGTTTGAGAATTGTTTCCCGAACACACTGGATACCACGGTGGATTTCGGGACTTGGAACGGACGCCCCGATACTTATGTCATCACCGGCGATATTGACGCCATGTGGCTGCGCGACAGCTCGGCGCAGGTCTATCCGTATCTGGATTTGATGCGGGACGACGCCCCGCTGCAGCAACTCATCGCCGGTGTCATCAACCGGCAAACGCGATGCATCCTCAAAGACCCGTATGCCAACGCCTTTTACAAGGACGACCAGAAGCGCGGGGAATGGCAGCACGACATGACCGAGATGAAACCCGGCGTGCATGAACGCAAATGGGAGATTGATTCGCTGTGCTATCCGATCCGGCTCGCCCACCGTTATTGGCAGCTTTCCGGTGATCCCGCTCCGTTTGACCAGGCCTGGCATGACGCCATCCGGTTGACGCTGCAAACCTTCCGCGAGCAGCAGCGTAAATCGAATCGCGGGCCGTACCATTTTTTACGCCGCACCGAATGGGCCACCGACACTTTGCCGGGCCGCGGGTATGGCAATCCCGCCAAACCCGTGGGCCTGATCTATTCCATGTTCCGTCCGAGCGACGACGCCACCCTTTTCCCGTTTCTGGTGCCGTCCAATTTTTTCGCCGTCGTGAGTTTGCGTCAGGCGGCTGAAATGGTGGAGCGTTTGCGGGCGGATGCCGGGCTCGCGGGGCAATTGCGCGCGCTGGCTGCGGAAGTGGAAACCGCGCTGAAGCGTTACGCCATCGTGCGCCACCCCCGGGGCGGCAAGGTGTACGCGTTCGAAGTGGATGCCTACGGCAATTATTATTGCACGGACGATGGCAACATTCCGAACTTGTTGTCGCTGCCCTATCTCGGCGCCGTCAAACCGGGAGACAAGACGTATCTGAACACGCGCAAGCTGCTGCTTTCCACGGACAATCCCTACTGGTGCGTCGGCACAGCCGCCACCGGCCTGGGCGGTCCACACGTGGGCGTGGACATGATCTGGCCCTTGGGAGTCATCATTCAGGCCCTCACCGCCACCAAGGATGCGGAAATCAAACAGTGCCTGGTGACCTTGCAGAAAACTCACGCGAACACCGGCTTCATGCACGAAGCTTTCAACAAGGACGATCCGAATAAATTCACCCGCGCCTGGTTTGCCTGGGCCAATACCATCTTCGGCGAGCTGATCTGGAAAACCTTCCACGAACGCCGGCACCTGCTCGATTGAGCGCGGACTTCCGTCGGCCCCCGAATGATTGCGCGCGCCCATCGCCACCACCTCCGGGGACGGGCTGTGGTCTGGGCGCAGGCCGGTCTGGTGTGCGCGCTGGTGTGCGCGCCGACGGTGAACCGCGCGCGCGCGGATGCGGCGACTGATTACTACGCGCAAAGTCTGGCGGCAACGCGGGTGCTGCAACACTGGTATAACGCACAAGGTTTGTGGGACACAACCGGTTGGTGGAACGCCGCCAATTGTTTGGAAGCCGTTGAACGCATGATCGAGCTTAACAACGGCACCGAATATCTGGATGTTTTGCGCACGACCTTTGCCCGCAATCGCACCGCGGATTTCCTCAATGAGTTCTACGACGACGAAGGCTGGTGGGCGCTGGCCTGGGTGCGCGCGTACGATTTGACCGGCGAACGCCACTACCTGCGCGCGGCGCAAACCATCTTCACAGACATGATCTCCGGTTGGGACGATCACTGCGGCGGCGGAGTTTGGTGGAAGAAGGATCGCCAGTACAAAAACGCCATCCCCAACGAGTTGTTGCTGCTGCTGGCAACTCGTTTGCATCAACGCACTCCGGGCGACCGTGGTCCGGGCAGCTGCCTGGACTGGGCACAGCGCGAGTGGGAATGGTTCAAGGCGTCGGGCATGATCAATGCCGAGCAACTCGTGAACGACGGCCTGGATGCGGACTGCCGGAATAATCGCCAGACCACCTGGACCTACAATCAGGGCGTCATTGTGGGCGGACTGGTGGAGCTGTACCGAAGCACCGGGCGCGCGGATTATCTGACGCAAGCAATCGCGATTGGCGATGCAGCGACGACGCAATTGGTGAACGCCGCGGGCATTCTGCGCGAGCCGAATGAGAGGCGCGGCTTGCGCGGCGGCGACGGCCCGCAATTCAAGGGCATATTCATCCGGCATCTGGCGGAGTTGTATGAAGTCACCGGCTTCGTGCGGTACCGCGAATTTATGGAGCGCAACGCCAAATCCGTGTGGGAAAACAACCGTGACGCCCGCGGGCGCTTTGGCGGGCGTTGGGCCGGACCGGTGGACTCGGTGGATGCGGCGCGGCACAGCTCCGCCCTGCGCGTCATTTGCGCGCTGGCCGAGCCGCGGCTGGTGTCCGACACGAGGCCGGTATTGCAGCGTTTCAAGACGCCGGAGCAGGCACACGAGGTGGGGCGGCCGCGCGGCGAAACGCAATGGATTGCCGAGCCGGTGATGGATGAAAACTCCGGTTACATCGTGAAAGCGGCAGGGATGCAGCCGTTGCCACCCGGAACGTATGCAGCGGACTTTGAATTGAAGCTGGATTATCCGGCTGGCTTGCCGGCGGTCCTCGCGCGGATTTCCATCTGGGATGCCAACACCGGACGGGAACTGACCGGACGCGAATTATCCAGTGAACACTTTCCCAATGCGCTCTATCAGATCTTCACGTTGCACTTCCAGGTGCTTGCAGGACAGGAGGTTGAAGCGCGCACCTTTTGGTATCGGATTCCGGGTGCGCCGGGCCTGATCCATCGCAATATTTCCCTCCGGTCGGTGAATTAAGTCACGGCCGGATCTCCCGTTTTTCCGCGCCGGCAGCCGGAAGTAGTTGGTCATCCGGCAGGGTTGACGCGGAGGACAACCCCTTCTAGGGTGGGCGGAGTTGGCAGACCACTTATCTCTGAAATTATGAAAAAACTACTCGTCGCGGCCGTGTCCCTCGCGCTGTTGCTCCCGGGGTTGCGGGCCGGTGAACTGGGCGACCCGGCCGCACCCTTGAAAATTTCCGAATGGATCAAGGGCGGGCCCGTGGACTTGGCAGCGGTCAAAGACAAGCAGGTTGTGGTGGTGGAATTTTGGGCGACGTGGTGTCCGCCGTGTCGTACCAGCATTCCGCACCTCACCGAGATGCAGAAGAAGTTCAAGGACGTGATCTTCGTCGGCGTGTCCGACGAGAAACCGGACGTCGTGAAGAAGTTCGTCAAGCAGATGGGTGACAAAATGGATTACGTGGTGGCGATTGACGACGATGATCAGACCAGCAAAGGCTACATGGCTGCTTTTGACATCGGTGGCATCCCTCACGCCTTCGTCGTTGGCAAGGACGGGCGCATTCTCTGGCAAGGTCATCCCATGGCCGGCTTGGAGGAGGTTCTGGATGAGATCGTCACCGGCAAGTACGATCTGGCGGCGGCGCAGGCCGCAGCCAGACGCGCGGCGGAATCGGAAGCCAAACGGGAAGCCGCCCAGGCGAAGTTGCAGGAGCTGGCGCAGCTGATTAAATCGGGCAACGACGACGCCAGAGCCAGGGAACTCGAAGCGGAATTGGCGCGGCTGGACGAAGAAGCGGGTGGATTGATGGGGGGTGAAAAATTTGACCCTGCCGACTTCCGCAAACGCGTTCTGTTCAGCGGCAAGGCGCAGGAATATCAAAAGGCGCTGGCGGAGGGGGCGAGTGCGGAGAAGCTGGCGGCGTTGGAAAAGGAATTAACCAATGACGCGCCGAAGGCTTTTGATTTGGAGCAGTTCAAACAAGCGATCGCCCGACAGGCCGAGATGCAAAAAGCTTCGCCCGTTCTCGAAGCTTATTTCAAAGCCGTCAGCGAGGGCGGCGAATCCGCCAAGGTTCCTGACCTGGCCAAGAAGGTTGAAGCGTTGCAATTAAAAAATCCGGAATTATTGAATCAGATTGCCTGGACGATTCTGACTGAGGAGGAAGTCAAACATCGGGATTTGGAACTGGCCACCCGCCTGGCCAAAGCCGGCGTGGACGCTTCCGGAGGTCGTGATCCCAGCATCCTGGATACTTATGCCCGCGCCTTGTTTGATTCGGGCAAAGTCACTGAAGCGGTTGAGCAGCAAAAGAAGGCGATCGGTCTGGCCGACGACGAAGAGTTGCAGAACGAACTGAAGGCCACCCTCAAGAAATACCAGGACAGCCTCGCCGCCAAATAAGTTGCGGGCGGCGCCGCGGTCCCGGTCCGGGTCGGTGGTTGACGCCGACGATTCCCCGGCGTTAGGTTGCGCGCATGCGGAAACTCCTGTGGCTGCTGTTTTTCGGAACGGGCTCCCTCCCTTTCGCTGCGGCGCAATCGGTGGCTGACGCGGACGCTTTTGTGCGGCAGGCGGAGGCGGAGCTGGCGGCGCACTCCGTGCTGGCAAGCCGCGCCGACTGGGTGAATCTCACCTACATCACCGAAGACACGGACGCGCTGGCGGCGGAATTCAACGCGCGCGGGACCGAGTTGAGCATGCGCCTGGCCAAGGCGGCGGCAAAATTCGCCTACGTGGAGGGATTGTCCTTTGACGTGCGGCGCAAATTGAATTTCCTCAAACAAAGCATCGTGTTGCCCGCCCCGGAGCAGCCCGGCGCCGCCGCAGAATTGAGCGGCCTCGCCACACGCATGCAATCCAGCTACGGCACAGGCAAGGGCACGATCCGCGGCGAACCCATCAACGGTCCGGACCTTGAGGCGGCCATGAGTACGGTGCGGGATCCGGCCTTGCTCAAGGAGATGTGGACCAGTTGGCATGACAACGTGGGGACGCCGATGCGCAGAGATTATGCGCGGCTCGTGGCGTTGGCCAACGCCGGCGCGCGCGAACTGGGCTACGCGGACGTCGGTTTGATGTGGCGCTCCGGTTACGACATGCCGCCGGACGAATTCGCGCGCGAGCTGGATCGGCTGTGGTTGCAGGTCAAACCGCTCTACGACCAGTTGCACTGTTACGTCCGCGCCAGATTGCATGAGCATTACGGCGCCGCGGTGCAGCCGGCAACCGGTCCGATCCGCGCGGATCTGCTGGGAAACCTGTGGGCACAGGATTGGGCCGGCATCTATCCGCTGGTTGCCCCCGCCGGGGTGGGCGACGTGGGGTATGATCTTACGAGCCTGCTGACCGCCCGCAAGTTCACCCCGGTCCAGATGGTCAAAACCGGCGAGGCCTTCTACACCTCGCTGGGGTTTCCGCCGTTGCCCGAAACGTTTTGGCGGCGCTCCCTCTTCGTCAAACCCGCCGACCGCGAAGTGGTGTGTCATGCGTCGGCATGGGACGTGGACAATTTGAACGATCTCCGCATCAAAATGTGCATCAAGATCAACGGCGATGATTTCCGGGTTATTCACCACGAGTTGGGGCATAACTATTATCAACGCGCCTACAACCAGCAGCCGTTTCTGTTTCTCAACGGCGCGAACGACGGTTTCCATGAAGCCATTGGTGATTTCATCGCGCTCTCCCTCACGCCGGAATACCTGGTGCAAATTGGGTTGCTGGATGCGGACCGGGTGCCGGGGGCGGACAAGGACATTGGGCTGCTGCTGCGGCAGGCGCTCGACAAGGTGGCGTTTCTGCCGTTCGGCTTGCTCATGGATAAATGGCGCTGGGGCGTTTTCGCCGGCGCCACCCAACCCGAGCATTACGAGCGCGATTGGAATGCGCTGCGCCGGCAATATCAGGGCGTTGTTCCCCCGGTCGCGCGCCCGGACACCGCTTTCGATCCGGGGGCAAAATATCACATCCCGGCGAACACCCCCTACGCCCGTTATTTCATCGCGTGCATTCTGCAGTTTCAATTGTATCAATCCGCCGCGCGCCAAATCGGCTGGACCGGCCCGCTGCATCGCTGTTCGTTTTACGGCAACAAGGAGGTGGGGGAACGCCTCCGGCGCATGCTGGCACTGGGAGCGTCCAGGCCCTGGCCCGAGGCGCTGGAACAGTTCACCGGCACCCGCCGGATGGATGCCTCGGCGCTCATCACCTATTTCCAACCGTTGCTGGATTGGTTGCAAACGCAAAACCAGGGACGCCGCTGCGGCTGGTGAAACCGCTGGCGGCATGGTGTTGGCCGGCCACGCTTGCCAGCCTGCGGGCGTTTGTTAGGATGGGCACGGCAACAGAACAGTTCGACGGACGGGCCAAACCATGAAACGTCTCCTTCTCTTCACCGGCTTGGGCGTGACGCTGGCGTTGTCAGGTCAGGCGCAATCGCCACTCACCTATGCCGATCTGGTCCAACGCCTCACCGATCTGGAACATCTCGCCACTCTGCCCGCGCCCGGTGAAACGACCAGGCAATGGTCGAGCTATGACCGTGCCAGCCAGTACGACGCGGCAACCGGCAAATACGTGCATTGGGACGCCAACGGCGACAACGCCGGCATCATCCGCAAGGAAGGCGATACGGAGGTCTTCGCGGAAATGGAAGGACCAGGGTGCATCTGGCGCATCTGGTCGGCGACCGCCAAGGAGGGGCATGTAAAAATTTACCTGGACGGCGCGAGTGAGCCGGCGGTGGACCTGCCGTTCATCGGTTACTTCGATGGCAAACACGCGCCGTTCACGCGACCGGAACTGGTGCATACCACCGCGGCCAACGGCTACAACAATTACACGCCGATTCCCTATCAGAAATCCTGCAAGATCGTCGCGGATAAAGATTGGGGCGCGTACTATGAATTCGTGTACACGACGTTTGCCCCGGGAACTCGCGTGCCAACGTTCCAACGCGCATTAAGCGCCGCAGACAACGCGGCACTCGATGCGGCCAACCGGGCACTGGCGAATTCCGGTCCGCGGGACTCGAGCCAGGGTTACGCGAAATCAGGTGGAAAAGGTTTGCTCAACGGCAACGGCGGCGCGACTGCAGCCAGGCTCGATGGTTCGGGCGCCATCAATCTGATCCGCGTGAAAATCAATGATCTGCCCGCCGCGCCGGAGGATCGCGATGTGTTGCGCGAACTGACACTCCAAATCAAGTGGGACGATGAAGCGCAGCCGAGCGTCTGGAGTCCATTGGGCGATTTCTTCGGCACCGCTCCCGGCGCCAACAGCTATCAATCGTTGCCCTGTGGCCTGACCAAAGATGGCTGGTTCTACGCCAACTGGTTCATGCCGTTCGCCCGCGGTGCGGAAGTGAAAATCGTCAATGAAGGCAGCGCGGATCGTCAGGTGGAGTTTGAAGTCCATCAAGTCCCGCTCACGGGTGACGCGAAGGACTACGCGCGTTTCCACGCCAAATGGCATCGCGACGCCTTGCTGCCGGCTGAACCGGAACGCCAGATTGACTGGACGTTGCTCCAGACGACCGGCCGCGGGCGTTATGTTGGGGTGATGCTGCACATCTGGAACCCGCGCGGCGGCTGGTGGGGCGAGGGCGATGAAAAGTTCTTTGTGGATGGCGAGAAATTCCCCTCCACCTTTGGCACCGGCTCGGAGGACTACTTTGGCTACGCCTGGAGCAGTGCGAACCTGTTCTTCCATCCCTTGCACAACCAGACGTTCAACTCGGGCCATTGCAAGGGGCACATCTCCGTCAACCGCTGGCACGTGGCCGATCAGATTCCGTTTCACGCCTCGTTCGAGGGCGCGATTGAAAAGTATTTCCCCAACACCCGACCCACACTCTATGCCGCCACGGTTTACTGGTATCTCGCCCCGGGCGGAACGGATCCCTATCCGCCGGTGCCGCTGGCCGAACGGCTGGGGTACTACATCCAGCCGGAGCCGAAACGGGTTCCGGGCGCGCTGGAAGGTGAAAGCCTGAAAATCCTCTCCAGGACCGGCGGCGACCCGCAGGAACAGGACATGACGGGCTTCGGCGACGCGTGGAGCAATGACGCGCATCTGTGGTGGATCAACGCCAAACCCGGCAATGAACTGGTGCTGGCGTTGCCGGTGCCGCAGACCGGCGATTACCGGTTGCGGGCGCAACTGACCAAGGCGGTGGATTACGGCATTGTGCAGTTCGCCCTGGATGGCGAAAATCTTGGCGGACCGGTTGACCTCTACAATAACGGAGTGATCGCCACCGGCGAACTGGACCTGGGCCGCCGCCGCCTGACTGCGGGCGAACACCGGCTTTCGGTGACGATCACCGGCGCAAACGCCAAAGCCGTGAAGAGCTATATGTTTGCGCTGGACTACCTGAGGCTCGTGCCGGTGAAGTAGCGCCGGATTACGCGCCCACTGCTTTCAACCAGAAATGCGCCATCAACGACGCGCCGGCAGCGGTGGGGTGCACGCCATCGCCGGCCCAATGTTCCGGCGGCGCGTATTTCGTCGCCTCGTCAAAAATCGTCTGTAACGGAATGAAAACCGCGCGGTGTTTCTCCGCAACACGTCGGGCCGCCGCGCGGTATTGGTCGAACTCGGGAAACCACTCCTCCCGGACCACGCCGCAACGCAAGACGAACGGTTCACAGAGGACGAGCCGTACTTTGGGCAACGCCCGCTGCGTGCGGGCGACCAGGGCCTGATAATCCCGTTCGTAGATTTCGACTGTGCCGCGGTAGTTCAGCCGCGGGTCCCGCGTGTGCCAGAAATCGTTGACGCCAACCAGAATGCTCACCACCTCCGGCTTGAGCGCGAGGCAATCCTGTTCCCAGCGCTCGGCCAGTTGATACACCTTGTTGCCGCTGATGCCGCGATTGAAAATTTTCAAGCCGGCAGCGGGCCGGCTGACCAGCAGCCCCGCCGCCGCCAGCCACGCGTAGCCATTCCCCAATCCGGGTTGATTATTGGGCGCATCGGTCTCCCCGGCCGCGCGACTGCGCCCGGCGTCGGTGATCGAATCGCCTTGGAACAGAACCGTGGCCCGCTCCGCAATCAGCTGACGATCGCCAGCCGGGCCAGGCGCGGCCGCAGCCGGGTGGTTGGCTAGGGGGAAACCCGCCGCGCCCAGCGCGAGGCCGGATCTTTTCAGGAAGCGGCGGCGGGGCATCGGGTGGAAAGTGGAATTCTCCGCATTCATCATTCCCGGGCAAGCTACCCAAACGGGGGCATTTGGAAAGCCTCGTTTGCAGCCGGGGGGCTCGTCGCGCCTGTCCCGATGTTCAACCCGGCGACAACCCGGCCAGCAGATGGCGGCAGTTCAACACCTTTTCCACGAGATCAATCGGAACGTAGTAGTATTGGTTCGAGGCTTCGAATCCGATGCGCGCATCGGCCGATTGGAGGGCGTGGAGCCGGCGCGCCAGGGAAATTTCCGCCTGCAACCATTGTTTCATGGCTGCCCTGGCCGCCGCCGTTGTCCCGGCTTCTCCGTTGCTGGCGGCGGCCGCGCGGCGCGCGAGGATGAATCGCGTTTGTTGGGCCACGCTGCGGAAATGGATCGCCGCCGCTTCGGCCACGCGGCATTCCGCCTGCAATGCTGCGCGCGCCGCGCCGGGAATGGATGAGGCCGGCGGCGCCGCCCGCTGCAGTGCTGCCAGGGCGCGATCAAACCCGTCGGCGACCTTTTCGAACTGCGCGGCAAAAATCTCCGGTGGATAAACGGAACGCCACCGCTCCAGGTCGTCGTACGGAAAACCCACCATGGTGGCCTGATAACCCGTGGGTGCGCTCCACAGCAGATTCGCCGGTCCCAGTTGTTGTGGACCGGAGTACACCACCCCGATGTGATAGGGGAATTCCTGGAACGCCGTGCTGAAGTCGCGCCAGGCGGCGGTTACTGCCGGCGCCAGAACCTGGCCGAAGCGTCGCGCGGCCACGCGCTGCAGTGCGGCCTCCGCCGGACCGCCGGCGAGCACTTCCGCCACCACTTCCAGATTGGGGGAGGGATAACCACCAAGCGTCCAGCCCAGCATCAACCCGTGGACGTTTTCGCGGCGCAGGTTTTCCGCATGGCGGGCGACGTTTGCCACGGCGGGGATGTACGGCACCGCGGAGAGCTCCCAAGTGTTGCCCGCCTGGATTTTTGCAATGGCTTTCAAGCCCCGCTCCCGCGCCAGCCGCCAATGACGCCGGGCTCGCGGTCCTGGTCCGATGGCCGAAATTGAGTATTCACCCACTTCGGTTTTCACGCCGCCGCGTTCGATGGGCAGGCGCCATTCGCTGACGCTTTGCAAGGCGACTTCCGGAGGCAGTTGCCGGATGACCTCGCCGGCCCAGCGATCGTCCCAGCCCCAGTCCCAGGCGATGAGCATCGGTCCTTCACTTTGCACGTCAGCGACGGACCGGCGGGCCGTGGGCGAAGTTTTCCTGCCCTGCACGATGCCTTGTTGAAACAGCCGGTTGACTTCGGCAATGACGTCGGCGGCGGGACGGCGGGCGCAGCGCGGGCATTTGGCGCCGCCGCCATGCGACCAGCAGTTGGTGAGGTTTTCCGAGGCGGTAATGCTGAAAAATCCGCCCAACGCGGGAACCGTCCGACAGATGGTGGCGATGGCATTGACCAGAAAGTCCTGCACCTCCGGCACACTGGTGCAAAGCGTGGCGTGCCCGCCGTCCTGCACTCCTTGCAGGTGCGGGTGGTGGGCAAAGAAACTCAGCGGCATCGCCCGCGGTTCGTTGAGATACAGAAAAATGCGGATGCCATGCTGCCGGGCGCGCGCCACCAGCTTGCGCAGTTGCTGCAGCCGGTCCTGGTGGCGCGCACTCCGGTCCGGCGCCCACGGAAACGGCGCCAGCTTGTGCAGGACCGCCTGCAGCCAGACGCCGTTGACCCCCGCCTGGGCCAGCCGTGCCAGCAATCCATCCGGGTACGGATCGGCGTGCGGCTCCAGCAAGGGATCGCCATACAGGGCGAAATACGAATAGCAGAAACGCAGTCCGTCCGGCGCGGTGTCCTGGACGGGAAAGGCGCTTTTCTCCGGACGCGCGGAGAGCCGGGAAACGAAATGGAACAACGGTTCGCCCGGTTGATGGAGGCCTTCGGGAAACTCCGCCCGCACGATTTGGGCAATTTCCTGTTCGCGCTTTTGGGTGGCGGCGTCCGGCGGTTCGTAACGCAGCGGGGCGCACTCCGGTTTCAGGCTGCCGAGTTTGATCCAGAGGAAGTCGTCTTCGCGCAGGGTGAAGGCCAGTTGTTCGGGAGACCAATCCAGCAGCGTCAACAACTGCTCATAAGGCAGCAGATGCCAGTTGCGCCTGATCACCGTGAGGTAGGAGCGCGCTTGTTGCTCGGAAGAAATCCGTGGCGGCGGTCCCAGGCCCATCGCGCGTCCCATCCGTTCCAGGTCCACCCGTTTCGCCGCCACCACCTGCGCCATGCGGGCAACGGGGACCAGCGGCCAGTTGCGCCACACAAACGCATGCAACCGGCTGGGGAAGTGGGGGAACGCAAGCGGTGCGGGTGCGGCGCCCTTCGGCAATCCGGCAACATCCCGCGCGGATGGCTGCCCGGCGGCGCCGGCTTGGGACGGTCCGAGGGGCGACAGCAGCGAGAGGCTGCCCAGCGCCGCGGAGCCGGCCTTGAGGAAGCTCCGTCGCGACCAGCTGGTTGATGGCTGTTTCATTTTCAAATCTGTGGAGTTGGCCTGCCTCGCGGAATCTGCGCCCGTGAGTTCAGTTTCTGCGGGTTAAGATGGGATGAAGGATCGTGAAAAAGCAACCATGCTTCGATGTTGCGGCAGCGCCGCGCCGGATTGAAAGGGGAGAACCGGCGTCTGCTTGCCGGGATCGGGCCGCACCCCAGCCGCGCCGCTGCGCCGCCACGGGAGGAGTCTGGCGTATGAACGGATGGGGGAGAGGGAGACGGGATGGTGCGCGAGGCGGGGGTCGAACCCACAACCTTCGGCTCCGGAGGCCGACGCTCTATCCAATTGAGCTACTCGCGCAACTGGTCGCCAGCATAGAAGGCCCGGCGCGGCGGTTCAATGCGTTTATTCTCGCCACCCCCGGCGCGAAGCGGAGAGGTGGGCTGCGCGGGACGGGGAAGTACCGGGTTTCTCCCGGCAGGCGCGGACGGTCGACCGGCCTTTGACTCGCCGGAACATTCGCGGGCGGCTTCGGTTCGGCGAGCAGGACGCCTGCCGCAACCGCAAGGGCCGGCCACCCCGGCCGGGATTCCCCCGTGCGGTTGATTACCAAAGAAAGGATTTTTGTTCGTCCAGCAGTTCGTTGCCGAGCCAGAGCGTGACGCGCCAGGCGGTGACTTCGCCCAACTGCTGATAATCCGTGCCCACCAATTTCAGTCCGGCCCAGTGGCTGATGCCGGTGAGTGTGATGGTGGTTTCCACGGTTCGTTCAGGCGGCGCCTGGCCGTGGGAGGTGCCGCGCACCTGCAGGCGCAGCACCGCGCTTGCCTGCGTCTGGCTCCGGCCGCGCCAGTGGATGTCGAACCGGATGCCGGAGCAGGTTTCCGGATGCTGCCGCAGTTGGGCCTGGTAAGCGTCCCGATCGTACAAACTGGGAGACAACGTGTGCCGGCCCTGCGCGTCGAGGAGATGCGGCAACACCTTGATCACCTTCCCGGTGGCGGCGGCGGCGCTGCCCAGCCCGGTCAACAGCAGCAGCAACATCCAGCAACAAACATGCGGTCGGCGCATGCAGCGACGATAACGACGCCCGGTTTTGACACAAGCAGAACTTTGCCGGCCGGCCTGGTCCCGAGGCATCCCGGCCCGGTCGCCGGATTCCTGTCGCGCTGCGGTGAAAGGGCGGGCGCAGCCTGCGCCGGCTGTGTCTTGAGCGCGGCGCGAGCGCAGCCGGATCGGCGCCGCCTCCGACAACGGGCTTGCCTCGTACCGCCGGTGGGACACACTGCGGCGGACATGCGTGGTTGTGGATTCATGGTTGGCGGCGGGGTTGGACTGGCGCTGCTGCTGGGGGGCGGCAGCTGCCCTGGCGCGGAGCGGGAAGTCCGGGGGCCGTGCGGAATTGAAATTGTGGAGGCCGGCACGGGCTGGCCGGTGCCGTTGGTGGGATTGCGGACGACGCACCAACTGGAGTTTTTTTCCGACAACGCGGGGATGATTGCCTGCGACGCTCCGGAGCTGATGGGCCGGGAAGTCTGGTTTGAAGTGTTCGGCGACGGTTATGAGGTGGCCCAGGACGGCTTTGGTTATCGCGGCGTCCGCTTGCGTCCCGAGCCGGGCCGGCAACTGCGGATTGAGGTGCGGCGCACCATGATTGCGCGCCGCATGGGGCGGATCACCGGGGCCGGACAATTTGCCGAAAGTCAGAAGCTGGGGCGGGAACTGGACTGGCCCGAAACCGGTGTGTTCGGTTGTGACAGCGTGCAGAATGCGGTTTATCGTGGCCGGCTGTTCTGGTTGTGGGGCGACACGACGCTGGCGCGTTATCCGCTGGGCTTGTTTCACAGCACCAGTGCGACGAGCGCAATTCAACCTCTGACCGATTTCAAACCGCCCGTCCGCCTGAAGCTGGACTACTTCACCGACGACCAGGGACAGCCACGCGGCGTCGCCCGGATGCCGGGCAGCGGGCCGACGTGGCTTTCCGCGTATCTAACGTTGCGGGATCAATCCGGACGGCCACATCTGGTGGCGACCTACGCCAAAATCAAACCGCCGCTGGAGGCGTATGAAATCGGTTTGTGTGAGTGGAATGAAACCGAGGTCATGTTCGAGCCGCGCCGGGTCTTGTGGAAACAAACCCGGGCCGGGGAAACGCATCCGCCGCTGCCGGAAGGGCAGCCCGCGTTATGGCAGGATGCCTCGGGCCGGGCCTGGGTGTTGTTGGGGGATCCATTTCCGCGTCTGCGGTTTCCGGCCACGTACGAAGCGTGGCGCGATACGGAACATTGGGAAACCTTGACGCCGCCGGCCGAACTGCGCTCCGCCACGGGCGAGGCGGTCAAACCGCACAGCGGTCATATCGCTTGGAACGCCTTTCGGCGACGTTGGGTGGCGGTGTTCATGGAAAAATTTGGCCGGCCGGCCGCGTTCGGGGAGTTGTGGTATGCGGAGGCGCCGGCACCGCTCGGGCCGTGGGGCCGCGCGGTGAAAATTCTCTCGCACCACAACTACACGTTCTACAATCCGCGCCTGCATCCCGAATTTGCCCCCACCAACAGTCCGCTGCTGTTTTTTGAGGGCACCTACACGCAGACCTTCGCCGACCGGCCGCACCCCACGCCGCGGTACGATTACAACCAGGTGCTGTATCGTCTGGACCTGGACGATCCGGCGCTGCGGCCGGCGCAGGCCGAGTGAGTGGTCACATCACGCGCATGAGGTGTGCGTGCAATTGATCCCATTGGCCCGACGACGATTCCGAACTGGGGGCTTTCAGGTGCCAGGTTTGGAAGCCGTGCAGCCTGGCGGGGAGGATGTCGTTGTCCAGCCGGTCGCCGACCATCAAGGTTTCATGGGAGTCAATGCCGCGGGCTTCCAGGCGGGACCGGAGGATTTGAAAACCGTAGGGATCGGGTTTGCTGAAGCCGAAGCGGTAGCTCAGGTAACACAGGTCGGCATCGAACATTTTCCAGTGGCAGCCTTCCTTCTGCAGTTCCATGTCCAGTTCCCGGATGGTGTAAGCCTGCGCGTTGGAGGCGATGCCCAGCACGCACTTTTTCCCAACCAGCCACCGCAGGGTTTCGCCCGCGCCCGGCATCAAACTGATGCTGCGGCTGATCTGCATCTGGCGGAACACAAATTCCTCCTTCTGACTCGCCTTCAATTTGGCAAAGTCCAGCAGGATCTCGCGGACCACTGCCGCCCACACGACTTCCGGGGAGGCAATACCCCGCGCCTTGGCGGAATTATGACGCAGCATGATCGCCCGGTTGCAGGCGATGGAAAATTCCAGCCGATTCAACGGCGGTTCGCAGTGCATCAGATCCTTGAAGAGCTGCTGCCATTCGTCATCGGCGTGTTTGGGCGGCGGCCCCACCTGCAACAGCGTGGTGTAAATGTCGAAAATGACCGCGCGAACTTTCATGGTTCTTTTGTCCATAAAAGCGGATAAAGGTTTGCCGCGCAAAGCTTTTTCGCGATAAAAGCCGCCTGCAACGCCCTCGCGTCGGGTTGCGTTCCGGGCGGCGACGGGCTGTTCAGCAGGCGCACGAACCGGCGGGCGTAACTGCGTCCGCTGAGCCAGCGGTCCGCCCGGGCAGGCCAGGTGGTCACGCGCAACTGCCTTTCCTGTGCCCGTTGCCGCCAGGCGCGCAGGAAGGGGTTCAATTTCTGGCAGCATTCCCACGAACGCGCGGCGGGCAGACTGAGTACTTCGAGCTGGGCCGTGAGCGTCAAACGGCTGAAAGGCACGGTCTGATCCGGGCGCGTCGCGCGCAGCAGTGCCGGCGTGTCCGCCAGCGCCCGGACCGCCGCCGGCAGGGCGCGCCGCCACCGGGCAAACAGTTTTTCCTGACGCATTCGCTCGGCGCGGTGATCGAACAGGTCCAGCGGAATTTGAATTTCTGTGTAGGCCTGGGGAAAGCGGAACCCAAACCGCGCCAGATCGGGGGTGATGTTGGGCAGTTCGCGCGCGAGCAATGGTCGGCTGGCCGCCGCCGCTTCCAGATACGGCAAGCCGAATCCTTCCTGGATGGACGTCAGCAGCACGGCTTCCGCCGCGGCGAGGAGTTCGGGAACGGTGGGCTTGCGGGCTTCACTGCCCTGCAACACACCCAGCCGGAGGCGCCAGCGATGGCGTCGCGCCGCGTCGGCCAGTTTATGAAAATAGGGCAGTTCGTCCGCCGAACTGACATCGCCCGTGGTGACCAGCCAGGCTTCCGGCCGCAGCCAGCGCGTCAACAGCAGCGCTTCGGCCACGTTTTTGCGGCGCAGCAGGCGGCAGGGCAGGAGCCAGACCGGGGCACCATCGCGATCCAGCCGCCGGTGCAACCAACGCCGCGCCGCGGTCGCGCGCGGTCGTGCCGGCGGCGGCAGCGGCGCGGCCAGGTTCGGCAACCAGGCGCTCGGCTGCAGGGGGCCCGCGGCCAGAATGGTCGCGTCCTCCTGGTTGATGGTGGCGTGCCGGATCTCCGTGCCGCGCGGAAAAAGGGTGCGCGCAATCGCCGTCAGACCCGGGTAGCCCGCGCGCCGCAACTCGGGCACGCGCAGCCAGCGGTTGTCGAACCACCAATCATGATGATGCGAAATCAGACGCAGGCGTCGCCTGGCGCAACCGCGGGCCAGTTCCGCGGCGAGGATGGCGTTGCGGCCGATGCCGAGGTTGTGCGCCCACACCACGCAGTTGTCCGGTGTGTAAGGCGCCAGGAGGCGGGTGAGTTGTTGGCGGACGCGCCGGCGCACCCGGGCGGCGGGCACAGACAACTCGGAGAAATAGCCCAGTTCCGGTGCGGTGTGGAGGCGCAGGCGGACGGGCGCGAGCCGCCGGGCAAAGTGCCGGTTCCACGCGGCGTCCCGGGCCTCGCCGGAAACGAGCAGTACCGTGTCGAGCCGGGGCAGGGCCTGCCGGAGATGGGGCGTCGCCAGTTCAACGACGCGCCGGATTCCTCCCGGGCGAAAATGATAATGAACGATGATCAACGTCACGGCCGCGCGCACTCCCATCAAATTTTTGAAATCGAAGCTTGTCAGGGTTGGGCGTGACAAGCGATAACATTCCCTCTATGTCGGATTTTTTCCAAACTGGGGCCGTGGCGACCCTGCATCGCCTGGGTCAGACCAACCTGGCCCGGATGGAAGGCGAACTGTTGGAATTTTCCGCCGAAGCGCCGATTGCGTTGATACTGCCCTGTCACGTGCGGGAGCTGGGCACCAAGGCGCTGCGCAGCATCATTCGCGAACTGCAGACGGTGCGCTATCTCAAGCAGATCATCGTGGGAATTGACGGCGCCAACCAGCGGGAGTGGGCGCGGGCGAAGCGGATTTTTTCGGTGCTGCCGCAGCAGCCGGTACTGCTCTGGAACAACGGGCCGCGGATGCAGAATTTGTTTCGCGAACTGGATGACGCGGAGTTGACGGCGGGCACGATGGGCAAGGGGCGCAACGTCTGGATCTGCTTCGGTTACGCCCTGGCCAGTGATGCGGCGCAGATGGTGGCGGTGCATGACTGTGACATCACCACCTACACGCGCGAGTTGCTGGCGCGCCTGTGTTATCCGGTGGCGCATCCGGCGCTGGGGTTCGATTACTGCAAGGGCTACTACGCGCGGGTGACGGACAAGCTGAATGGGCGGGTCATGCGCCTGCTGGTCACGCCGCTGCTGCGCGCATTGAAGTCCATTATCGGCCACCATCCCTATCTGGTGTACATGGACACGTTCCGCTACCCGCTGGCGGGGGAATTTTCGATGGACATGGATCTGGTGCGGCGCGTGCGGATTCCGCACGACTGGGCGTTGGAAGTGGGTTTGCTGGCCGAAGTGTTTCGCAACAGCGCGCCGCGGGCGATCTGCCAGTCCGAACTGTGCGACAACTACGACCACAAACACCAGGAGCTGTCTCCGCGCGACATGGAGAAGGGGTTGAACAAGATGGCCACGGACGTGAGCCGCTCCTTTTTTCGGCGCATGGCGGCCGAGGGCATCAAGCTCGACACCGGGTTGTTCGACACCCTGTTGAGCGCGTACGTGCGGCAGGCGGAAGACACGCTCCGCTTTTACTCCGCGGACGCCGTGTTGAACGGCCTGCGCTATCCGCGCCATGACGAGGAGCGCGCCGTGGCCACGTTCGTGCGTTCGATCCGCGCCGCCACCCGTTCCTTTCTGGAAGATTCCTTGTGGACGCCGCTGATTCCGAATTGGAACCGCATCCAATCCGCGCTGCCGGATTTTTTTGACAGACTCCATCGCGCGGTGGAACTGGACAATCGCACCTGACCGGGCGGGAGCGGGACGGTTTTTCCCGCGGGGACCGCCCGCCGGCGCCGCGCTTGTGAATAATTTGCCGGGATAAACCCTTGCAATTTGCGGCCCGCCACCTAGAGTCGTGGGGAGCGGAACCGAAGTGAGCGACGGCGGCCGCAGAAGCCCCGCCGCGGCCGCAACAATCAACGATTCCGAGATGCACCCGCAGCTTTCTATGCCGTTCCGAATGACAAGATCCCGATTGCCCGGCGTGCGTCGTCGCGCCTTTACGTTGATTGAACTGCTGGTGGTCATTGCCATCATCGCCATTCTGGCGGCGATGCTGCTGCCCGCGTTGTCCAAGGCGCGTGAAAAGGCCCAGACCACCAACTGCCTCTCCAATCTCAAACAGTGGGGGCTGGCGATGAACATCTACGCGGTGGACAACGCCGATTCCATTCCGCGCGATGGCATGGATGCCGCCGGCGTTTATCCCGGGGCCAATGGAGCCCAGGGCGACATGAACGCGTGGTTTAACGCGCTGCCCCCGAACATGGGGGAACGCACGTTGCGCGAGTATTATCTGGATACCAGCGCCGGCACCGCGCCGTATCAGCGCTATCCCTTTCCCGGCGGGCGCGGCAAGATTTTCCATTGCCCGGCCGCGCGCATGACGATTGCCGAAGCCCGGGATCCGAACGTGGTGGCCACCGGCGGGGCCGAAGGGTTTTTCAGTTACGGCATGAACATTGATTTGAAGCGCGTCAAACCCGGTTATGCCAACAGCGATGCCGCCCCCTATCCCACCATGCCCAAGACCACCACGCTGCGTCGCCCGGTGGACACGGTCCTGCTCTTCGACATGGTGTTTAACCGCAACCTCGAGGGCGGCAACGCCTATAATTCCGTCAATCCGGCGAACCGCTGGCGCAGTTTCGGTCGCCGCCACAATGTGGGCGGCGTGATCAATTTCATGGATGGACATGCCGCCAATTTTAAAATCAAGGTGGTGACCAATGGCGCCACCATGACCGGCAATGCGATGGAACTGCCCGGTTCGCCGCTGGTTTGGAATCCCGTGTACCGCGCACTCAAGCCCTGAAGTTTCCGACTCCTAAACCATCAACACACAGAGTTATGAAAACCAAAACCACCTGTTTGCAGCAACCGCCCCGGCGGGCATTACTCGGCAGCCTGGCCCTGGCCGCCGGTCTTTTTTCAGCGCCGCATCTCTGCGCCCAAGTCGTCATCGCCGAATGGACGTTTGAGTCCTTGACCAGCATGAATTACAAACCCGGCGCCGGCATGGTGACGACCAATTATCCGGCGGAAGTGGGGCAGGGGGTGGCCTTGGGCTGGCACAGCGGGGACAGCACGTACACCTCGCCGGCTGGCAATGGCAGTGCGCATTCGTTGAGCGCCAACACCTGGACCAACGATCCGGGGGATTATTTTCAATTCGAAGTAAGCACCGTCGGGCACGAAAACATCTCCATTGCCTTCGACCAAACCGGGAGCAACACCGGACCACGCGATTACTACCTCGCCTACAGCACGGACGGCGTGAATTTCATCCAGTTCGGTGACGTTTACCAGGTCTCCAATGACAGTTGGTCGGCCGGGGGCGCGCGCAAGCCGGTCAGTTTTCATTCCTTCGATCTCAGTTCGGTCACGGTGATCAACAATGCGCCGACGGTTTATTTCCGCGTGGTCTGCGCTTCCACCACCGCCATCAATGGAAACCTCGTGGCCGGCGGAGGCACCGACCGGATGGATAATGTCCTCATCACCTCGATTGTTCTCGGCGCGCCGGACATTCTGGCCCAGCCGGCGTCCACCAACATTTACCTGGGGGACAGCGTGAAGTTGTCCGTGGCGGCCGGAGGCACGCCGCCTTTGAGCTTTCAATGGTACCATCCCGACTTGAACACGCCGTTGGTGGATGGGGGCAGCGGCTATGGCCTGGGCACCATCGCCGGCGCGAACAGCGCCGCCTTGACGCTGAGTTATGTGGATGCCGCCCAGGCGGGAGACTATCGCGTGGTGATTGCGAACTCCCTCGGCACCATCACCAGCCAGGTGGCGGTGCTGACCGTGGACCAGCGCCCGACCAACGTGGTGGATATCGCCTCGTTGCACGCGTTGCAGGACGCCAACTTCGCGCTGACGGATCGCACCAATCTTTACCAGGTGGAGGGAGTGGTGACCACCTCGGCCAATTTGGTCAGCGGCGCCTCGGTCAGTTCGTTCTACCTCCAGGACGCGACGGGCGGGATCAACATCTTTCATCGTGGCGGGTTTCCGGTTGATCTGCCCACGGAAGGCGATGCGGTGCGCGTCCGGGGAACCCTGGATCAGTTCAACGGGTCGCTGGAGTTGGTGCCGGTGGCGGCCAATCCGGTGCATGAATTGACGGTGTTGAGCAGCGGTAATCCGTTGCCCGAGCCGGTGCCGTTTGATTTTACGACCCTGGATCCGGCGCTGATCGAAAGCACCTACGAGGGGCGGTTCGTGATTATCTCCAACGTGTTTCTGGGTGGGGTTAATACGGACATTATTCTGTCCGGCGGCACGGTTTACGCCACCAATTTGACCGGGCAGGTGTTTCCGCTGTACAACCCGGCGCCGGCCATTGATCCGCAAGGCTATCCGATCCCGGAATTTGCCGCTTCGGTGCGCGGCGTCCTGGCGCAGGTGGACAACTCCTCGCCGTATGATTCGGGCTACGACCTGTTTCTGTTGAAATACAGCGATATCGAGATTGGGACGCCGCCCGTGGGTCCCGTGGCGGAACCGTTGCTGATCAGCGTGAGCGGCAGTGACGTGGTGCTGACGTGGACCAGTCCGCTGTTCAACCTGCAGGCGGCGCCGACGGCCACCGGCACGTTCACCAACATCCCGGGCGCGACCAGCCCGTATCACCATCCGCTTTCGGGCGGCCAACGGTATTTTCGGCTGGCGTATCCGTAAGGCCGCATTCGGCCTGTTTTCGGGGGCGATCTGCAGATCGCCCCTTTTTGTTTGGTGACACCGCAGTTTTCCCGGGCACAATGCGGACGATGAATTTGCCGCGGGCGATATTTCTCGATCGCGATGGGGTGTTGATTGAAGAACACGACTATTTGCATCGGATTGAGGACGTGGTTTTCACTCCGGGAGCATTCCCGGCGCTGCGACGGGCTGCCGCGGCGGGCTTTCAATTTTTCATTGTCACCAATCAATCCGGTGTGGGACGCGGTTATTTCACCCTCGCCGAGGTTGAACGAGTGCATCAGCATCTGCTCGCGGAACTGGCGCGACAAGGAATTGGGATTAGAAAAATCTACGTGGCACCGGAAGCGCCGGACCAGCCCAGTCGCGGCCGGAAGCCCTCGCCGCAATTTCTGTTTGAGGCCCGCGATGAGTTTGGTTTGGATCTCGCCCAGTCGTATTTCATCGGTGACAAGTTGAGCGACCTGGAATGTGGCTGGAACGCGGGGGTGCGTCAGAGTCTTCTGGTCCGGACGGGCCACGGTCGCGAGACAGAACGACAGTATGACGCACGGTTGCGGGCTTGCCCCATCCTCAACGACCTGCCCGCCGCCCTGGAGTGGATCCTGGCGCAGAACCAGCCCTCAGCGTCGTGATGTCCGGTGGCGGTTGTCCCGCAGGCTGAGGGAGGGGGCGCTTCCAAGATTTGATGGCCGGGTTGGCGATGAGCCGACTTGCGCTCCGACGGCTGTGGGGAATGAACCTGGTGTTTGAAATAGCGGGGATCCGATCGGTCAACCGTGGACACCTTCACTGATTCCGAAGCCTGGAGCTGCACGTCTTTCAATCGAGGCGCATTGCAAGCGACAGCACCGGGGTGGCATCCCAGCGGACTGGTTGCCTACGTAATTTTCACCGTCGTCGTCAGTAAAAAACCGAAACGACTTGCTTCGCGGAATGAAATAGGCTTATCCACCGCGTGTTTTTCCAAACCAGTGCCGGATTGCTTACGGACGTCATGTCGCGCATGCAACATAAACAGGCGGCAGTCCCAGGTCCTTGCCCGAGATCGTTCGCTGGCGTGGGTTGGGAATGGCTGGTTGTTGTCGTGTTGGGCGTGGCGGGGCTGTATGGCCAGGTTCCGGCCAGCGGCGCAGGTTGCCTGGCCAGCCCGGCTGGGTTGGTGGGGTGGTGGCCGGGTGATGTGGATGGGCGGAATCTGGCGGGCACCAATTGGGGAATTCTGCAGCCCGGCGCGAAGGTGGGTGGCGATGGCGTGGTGGACGGAGCCTTTCACTTTGACGGCACGAACGGCTTTGTGAGCATTCCCGATGCGCCGGAGTTGCGTCCCACGAATTTGACGGTGGAGGCCTGGGTCTGTTTTGCCGGGCTGGATTCGCCGGGTTCTGCGCCGGCGGAGGGACGTCAGTTCATCGTGCGCAAACCCAATGCTTATCTCGCCTTTCAAGCCGCTTATGATTTGAGCAAGATTCGGCTGGCGGATCGCGACGTTTTCTCTTTTCAAGTCAATTCTCCTGCTGGCGCGGTGGCGGAGGCCCGGGGTTCAACCTCCATCGTGCCGGAGCAGTGGTATCACGTGGTGGGGGTGCGCGGCCCCAACTCCGTGCAAATCTACGTGAACGGTCAGTTGGAGGGGCAGACCGCCGTTGATTTTCCGCAATCGTATGTGGCGGCACCCCTGTATCTGGGAAGTCCGGGGCCATATTGGTACAACCGCAAATTCAAAGGCTGGCTCGATGAGGTCTCGCTCTACAACCGGGCCCTCTCTGCTGGTGAAATCGCCTCACTCTATACCGCTACGGAAGGAAAATGTCGTCCCGCAGTCATTGCCACTCCGCCCCAGTGGCGGGATGCCTGGGTGGGGGACAATGTCTCGCTCCACGTCGAGGCGATGGGATCGACACCGCTGGCGTATCAGTGGCTGTTTCAGGGCTGGCCGCTTTCCGGGGCGACCAATGCCACGCTGCTGTTGACCAACGTGCAGATGCCCGTGGCGGGTGCCTACCAGGTAACGGTCAGCAATTTTCTGGGACAAACGACCAGTTGGCCGCCGGCGTGGCTTTCGGTGAGCATGACTGGACAGGCAGCTCCGTTCATTTTGCAACCGCCCGGAAATCAAACGGTGTTTGTGGGAGACACGGCGTGGTTTAATGTGGTGGCGGGCGGAGGGCTGCCGCGTTCCTATCAGTGGCGCAAGAACGGCCTGTCGCTGCCGAACCAGACCAACGTCGTGCTGGTGTTGCCGCAGGTGACGACCAAGGCTGGGGGTTACTACGACGTGGTGATCACCGATACCGCGGCGCGGGTGACCAACACAGCGGCCGCCCTGCTGGTGGTTGTCCCGTCGTTGGATCTGCAACCACCGTTCATCCGTGGAACGTCGCCCGACCAGGTGGCCGGCTGGGACCAGGAGGTTGAGCTAGGGGTGGAGGCGGCCGGCACGGAGCCGTTGAATTTTCAATGGCGCAAGGATGGAGTGCCGCTGCCGGAGGCCACGGAGGCAACGCTCTACTTTCCGGCCGTGACGCCCGCGGATGCCGGCCGGTATGATGTCGTCATCACCGGTCCCGGCGGCAGCGTCACCAGTCGCATGATCACGCTGACGGTGAAGTTGATTGTGGATCCGGAATTGGAGAAAGCGGTTGCCTGCGCCCTGGATGTCCCGCCCACGGGCATCACCCAGGCGGCGCTGACCGAATTTGAGCGGCTGACGCTTCGTCACCGGGGGATTCAGAGTTTGCGCGGTTTGGAGTGGGCCACAAATCTGACTGAGCTGGATCTCAGCGGCAACGCGGTGACGAACCTCGAGCCGTTACGCGCCCAGTCTCGGCTGACCCGCTTGCATCTGGATCAGGCACAATTTGTCCAGCTGGATTTGACGCCCTTGGCAGCCCTGCACAACCTTACCAATCTGGTGCTGGGCCGGGTGCTGGCGGACACGTATGAACCGCTGGCGGCGTTGACCAACTTGACGGACCTGACCATTCGCGAAGGCGGCCGCATCGCGCTGGGGTTTTTGGAGGTTCTACCGCGACTGCAGGCCCTGCGGGTGCTGCAAAGTTGGGCGGAGGATCTGGCACCTGTCGCCACGCTGACCAATCTGCAGCAGCTGGAATTGCGCTGGATGTTGAATCACATGGACGAACGCCAGTGGGTTGCGGCGAGCGCTCCCTTGCGGCGCTTGAATCTCGAAGGCAATGGATTGACCAACTTCGGGTGGCTGTCGGACTTTCCGCGGCTGGAATCCTTGAATCTGGCCGACAACGAATTGCGCGATCTCTCCGCCCTGGCGGGATTGACCAATCTCACTTATCTGACCTTGAGACGGAACCCCCTCACCGATTACGCGGCATTGTCGGGGGCACCCCGGTTGGTGAACCTGGAACTATCTGGAAACCACCTGAGCAACCTCGGCTTTCTGGCCGCACTGCCGGGACTCAAGTTTTTGGATCTGTCCTATAATGCGATCACGAATCTTGATCCGCTGCTCGGGCTGACCAATCTCGAAAGTCTGGTGCTGGCCGGGAATCCCGCCGCCAATTTCCCGCTCCTGACCAATATGCCGCGTCTGACGAGTTTGTGGCTGCATGATTGCGGGCTTGGCAACGCAAATTTCATCGCCGGTCTCCCGGGATTGCGGCACTTGAACCTGGATGGAAACCAGATCGTTGATGTCACCCCCGTGCTCGGGCTGACCAACCTGACCGGATTGGGTTTCAGTCATAATCCGGCGGACAACCCGCTGGCCGTGGCAGCGTTAACCCGTTTGACCGGTCTGCGGCTGGAGCAGGACCAGTTGGGCGACATCAGCCCTTTGACCAACTTGCAGCAGCTGACTTATCTGAGTTTGAATCAAAATCAGATTGCCGATGCCGCTCCACTGGGGAGGTTGACCCAGTTGCAAAGTCACTATCTGGCGCACAACCGCATCCGGGACCTGTCCTACCTCCTGCAATTGCCGCATTTGCGCGCGGCGGACCTGAGTTTTAATCTGCTCAACCCGGTGGAAGCGGTGCCGGAACAGGAGATCGTGGACATCTTCCAGTGTCAAAACGGAGATGAACCCGCGGGTGGGGGGCGGGCGGCCGACGGCCGGGTCTTCCATCGGGATTCCCAGTTGACGTGGACGCCCCAGCACACTTTCCCCAGCATTTCCGCGCCCACGCGCTGGTTCCTGGCCCAAGACTCGGAGGATAGTCTCGCTTTTACGGTTGACTACTCCGGCCAGTCGACGCCGGTGACCGTGGGAGTGATTTCCGGCGATCCGATCCTGCTCCCGCCGCCGCAAATCTCCCTGGCGGGCGCGGAATTTGTCCGGCACGTCACACTCCGGCCCGGCCTGAATCAAACGGGCGTTGCCACGCTGACCCTGGTGGCCACGAATGAAGCGGGCCTGACCAGTCAGGCGGAGATCCGGGTGGAGGTTCTTGTGCCGGCCCCGCTGGGCGCGCTGGATCCGGACTGGGAGCGCGCTTTGCGCTGGGGGGCCGGCAATGGCACGCGCGAGTTGACCAGCGCGGACCTGCTCAACGTGACCCGCTTGATCGGCAGCGACGTGAACCTGACCGGTTTTCAGGGCTGGCCATGGCTGACCAACGTGTCCCGTCTCTACCTGACCGGAAAGAATGTTCATGAACTGGGATTCCTCTCCTATCTGCCGAACCTCCAAAGCTTGACGTTGATGGACACGGCGGTGGTCGATTTTTCTCCGCTGACCAATGCGACAGGACTGACGGATTTGTACCTTTCCCGGGCGGCCATCAGCAATTTGTCCTTTTTCGCGCGGTGTTCGCAGCTGACTTCGCTGACCCTTCATTGGCTCAAGGTTTCGGATCTCACGCCCCTGGCGGGTCTGACCAATCTCACCCAGCTGGAGGTGAATTTCACGACCGCCACAAATCTGCTGCCGCTGTACAACCTGCCGGCGCTGCGTGAGACGGACGTCCGGTTTAATCTGCTGGATTTGGCGTGGGGCTCGGTCAATTCCCGTCTCGTGGATTACTTGGAGGCGCGTGGCGTTGACGTGTGGGCGGGACCGCAACGGGCGCCGCCGAAGGTCTCCATGCCCAATCCATGGTACATTTGGGCGGATGCCCCGGCCAGGCTGCCCGTCGAATTTCTGGAGAACGGCATGTTCATTCCGGACGATTTCATCGGCACGGTGCAAACCCTGCAGCCGGGGCTCCTGCCTCAGTCCGCCCTGAAACTGGAGTCCAATGAATGGGGTTACGATTGGGAGCTGGAGGTCACGCCCGCCACTGGGCAGAGCGGCGCCGGTCAGTTGCTGTTCACGGTGACCAACGACGTGGGCCTGGGCAGCAGCCAGCTTGTGACGGTCATGGTTTCTGCCGCCCGGCCAATCAGCGCCCCGGCATACGGCCTGACGGACTTGGACTGGCAATCATCGCCAGGCGCGGGGTGGTTGGGCCAGAACGCGGTTTTTTTCCAGACCTTTCCCGCGATGCAAAGCGCACCCCTGGAAGACGATGGGGTTTCGGAACTGGAGGCGGAATTGATCGGCCCGGGAACACTGAATTTCTGGTGGAAGGTGAGTTCCGAGGAGGAAGCTGACTGGTTGGTGTTTGAATCCGCCACCCAGACCAATGCGATTTCCGGTGAGGTGGACTGGCAGGAGGAATCCGTCCACTTGGGGCCGCGCCGCCAGGTCGTGCGCTGGCGTTATGGCAAGGATGGAAGCGGTCGTAGTGGCAATGATGCGGGCTGGCTGGCCCACGTCACCTTTGTTCCGGACACTTGGCTGGACATTTTTCCCGTTCCGGAACCGGGACATCTTCAAATGGATCTCTACGGCGTGTCGAACCAGTGGTACGAGCTGCAGGCATCAACCGATCTGATGAATTGGAGGGAGCTCACCCTGGTGCAAGCCACGAATCGGATCACTTCCATGAAGTTGGATGCGCAGGGACATCCCGCGCAATTCTACCGGGCCAGGGCGGTGGTAGAGTTCCCTTACCTGTGGGTCTCCGCCCGCACACCCGCAGGCTTTCAGCTGTCCTGGTCCGGAATGGGGATCTTACAGGGCGCTCCCACCGTTGACGGTCCGTGGGAAGGGGTCGCCGGACGCAGCCCGGCTTTCATCTCAACCGCTGCGGCGTCATCCCGCTTTTTCCGGGTGCAGGTCACGGGATTTTAAACGCGCCGCCGGCCGCGGCGCGCAATGTTCATATCTGAGAATAACTGGTGGGGTGCAGAAAAACGTTGGTGATGCGGGAAACGATTTCCGCATCGGTGTACCCTGGCGTGGTGCTCATCTTTTTCCAGTCAGGATCGGCCACAAACTGCTGCCAGTTCCGGTCGCGGCTGGCGCGATCATCAAACACCAGCAGGTAGGTGAGTTTGGGCAGTTGCGGACCAGACCAGGCTTCCCCGAAGAAGACCGGCTGCAAACCGGTGCGTTGAAAAATCGCAATTTCGCCCTCGTTGAACATCGCCACTTTTTTCTGGTTGGCGCGACGGCTGTGCGATTCGTAAGTGCGCAGCTCAAACAAGCGCGGTTTTCCGGCCCGGGTTTGCGCCGGAATTGCAATCCGGGGCAGACCGGCGAACGCCAACAGCAACGAGCTTTCCTTGCGGATGAACCCCGGATCCGTTGCGGGCGCCCGGCTGAAACCAGCCTGTGCCACCAGCGGATCCGCCTCGAACTTCTCCCGACAGCTGCGCGCCGCCGGCCAGTCCGGGAAGGGGAGCAGCACGGCACGGCTGGGCGGCGCGGCGTCATCTGCCGGACGGAACACGCCCACCGGGCGGACGCCCGCGCGATTCCACGCCACCACCGCCACGTCCCGGTAGAATTCATCAAAGCGCTCGGACATCGTCCCCGGTCGCAGCGAATAGGTTTCCAGTTCGTACACCTCGCGAAGGGCCGGTGCCGGAGCGGCCCGGACAGGTTCGGGATTCATTGTGACCCAGGTGGCGGTGGTGGTGGCGATCGAGGTTTTAAGAAATCGGCGACGGTTCATGAGCGGGGGAAACCTTAGCGGGATGACCGGCGTTTACGCAACAACATCATGCCAGCAGTTCGCGGGGGCGGGGGCGGGAGGACGCCCCGAGGTCGAGCCGTTGGGGTCGGGGCGGTGAACAGCTGCATGCCGGCGCTAGTGCAGTTCCAGGCTGATCGGACAGTGATCGCTGCCCCGAACCCGAGACAGAATTTCCGCCCCCTTCAGCCGGGAACGCAGCGACGATGAAATCATAAAATAATCCAGCCGCCATCCGAGGTTGCGGGCGCGGGCATTGGCCCTGGGACTCCACCAGGTGTAGTGGTTGGGTCCGGGCTCGAATTCGCGAAACGTGTCCACGAAGCCGGCCTGGATGTAGGCGGTGAAGCCGGCCCGCTCCTCGGGGGTGAAACCGTGGTTGTGGACATTGGCGCGCGGGTTGGCCAGGTCAATTTCGGTATGCGCGACGTTGAGATCTCCGCACCAGATGACCGGTTTTTTCCGCTCAAGGCGTTTGAGAAACTTGAGAAAATCCCGATCCCACTGCTGCCGGTAGGCCAGTCGGGTCAGTTCCCGCTGGGAGTTCGGGACGTAAACATTGACGAGAAAAAAATCCGGATATTCCGCCGTCAGCACCCGGCCTTCGCCATCATGCTGGACGAGCCCGAGGTCGGTGGTCACCCGCAGGGGGCGGGGTTGCGTGAAGATGGCCGTGCCGGAATAGCCTTTTCGTGTGGCGCTGTTCCAAAAGGTCGTGTAGGCCGCCGGCCACGAGGGCTCGACCTGGGCGGGCCTGCATTTGGTTTCCTGCAGACACAGGATGGCGGGTTTCGTCGCCTGCAGAAAATCCAGAAAATTCTTCCGCATGACGGCGCGCAGTCCGTTGACGTTCCAGGAAATTAATTTCACGGGTGGAAATCAGCCGGGAGGCCACTGCATCTTGCGTCCACCGAGGATGTGGCAGTGCAGATGCGGCACGGATTCGCCGCCGTCCGGACCGTTGTTGATGACCAGGCGGTAACCGGAGGAGTCCAGTCCTTGTTGCGCGGCGATTTTTGCGGCGGTCAACAGCAAATGTCCCAGCAGCGGTTGGTCCGCAGGTTGCGCGGCCGCCATGCGCGCGAGGGGCCGGCGCGGGATCACCAGGATGTGGACGGGGGCCTGTGGGGCGATGTCACGGAATGCCAGCACCGAATCATCCTCGTAAATGATTTGCGCCGGAATCTCGCGCGCCGCGATTTTTTCAAACAAGGTTCTGTTCACCCCCTGAGTTTGTAGCGCACGCCCGCAAGCCGCCAAAGCAAAATCAGCGGATCAACAGCGCGCAATCGCCCCCGGTTGTTTCGCGGCGCAGCACTCCCCGCAGGAACGCGAGGATCTGATCGCGCAGCCGTTCGCAGCGCGGACTCCAACGCTCCGCTCCGAGCAGTTGCTTGACGCACGGACGCAGACCGGAGAACCGGACCACTTTCGGGACAGACTGGCATTGGGCCACCGCGGCGGCGCGCAATCGTGGAAAAAAGGCCAGTTCGCCGGCGGCACCAACACTCGCAGCCAGCGCCGGCAGGTGCTGCATGGCCGGAGCGGGGGACGACCGGGTGGAAGGCGGGGAAGGGGGACGGAATCCGAGCTTGGCCAGCACCACCTCGAAGGTGGCGGCGAATTCGGCGACGGTGACCGCCTGGCAACCGAGATCGTGTTTGAAGTAGTGGAACACCGAGGCCGCGGCGTGGGACAGCAATTCTTGTGTGTGCTGGTTGGTGACCCCGCTGAGGAGTTCGCTGGAAATCACCGTGGTTGGGACCGGAACGGACTCACCGGACGGCAGACGGAAAAACAGGAAGTCGTTGGCCAGGCAAACCATCAGTGCGCTCCCAGTTTTTTCACTTCATGGACGAAATCCGTGGCTTCTTGAAAGCGGCGATACACGCTGGCAAAGCGCACATAAGCGACCTCATCAATCTCCCGCAGCCCGTTCATGACCTCTTTTCCAATGAACTCCGAGGGGACTTCCGCATCGAACTTGTTGTTTACCATTTCAGTTATCTGGTCGGCCAAATCCTCAACCGCCTTGGGGCTGACGGGACGTTTTTGGCAGGCCTTGCGAATGCCCGAGAGCAGCTTTTCCTTGGAAAACTCCTCCCGCCGTCCGTCTCGTTTGAGAATCATGAGCCCGTCCCGTTCGACTTCCTCGTAAGTGGTGAAACGATGCTGGCAGGCGGTGCATTCGCGCCGGCGGCGGATGGTCGCACCTTCACGCGAGGCACGCGAATCTACAACTTTATCGTCCTGACAGCCGCACTTGGGGCAACGCATAAGACCACCGCTAATGGTAGTGTGCCTGTTCTAGCATACCAAGTATAGCAGCGTCAAGTGTCCACATTCGTTGACGCACCGGAGATCAGCCAAACTGGATGCCTTGGGCCAGGGGCAGCTCAGTGCCGTAATTGATGGTGGCGGTCTGGCGTCGCATGTACGTCTTCCATGCGTCGCTCCCGCTTTCGCGCCCGCCACCGGTTTCTTTCTCCCCGCCAAAGGCGCCGCCAATTTCCGCGCCGCTGGTGCCGAGGTTCACATTGGCGATGCCGCAATCGCTTCCACGGGCTGAGAGGAACCACTCCGCTTCGCGCAGGTCCTTGGTGAAAATGGCCGAACTCAAGCCTTGCGGGACATCATTGTGGCAGGCGATGGCCTCCTCGAATTCCCGGTAGCCGAGCACGTAAAGGATTGGCGCAAACGTTTCCTCCCGCACGACCTTCATGTCGGGCCGGGCCGCAACGAGGCAGGGGCGCACGTAACAGCCGCCTGGATACTCCGGGCCGCGCAGAGGTTCGCCGCCATAAATGATTTTCCCGCCCTCCGCCCGGATACGTTTCAGGGCGGTTTGCATTTCCCTGACGGCCTCGGAGTTGATCAGCGGGCCGCACAGGGTGGCGAGGTCGGTGGGGGGACCAATCCGCACCTGTTCGTAGGCGGCGATCAAGCGCCGCACGAGATCCTCGCGAATGGCCTCGTGGACAATGATCCGCCGGGTGCTCGTGCACCGTTGCCCCGCAGTTCCGACGGCGCCAAACAAAATGGCGCGTGTGGCGAGATCCAGGTCCGCGCTGGGGGCGACGATGATGGCGTTGTTGCCGCCCAGTTCGAGGATGGTTTTGCCGAACCGGCGGCCCACCGTTTCTGCCACCCGGACGCCCAGTTTGGACGAGCCCGTGGCGGAGATGAGCGGCAACCGCTTGTCCTCCAGCAGCCGCTGTCCCACCGTGGCGCCGTCGCCGATGATCAAGGTGAAGAGCGCAGGATCCACACCGTTGGCGCGGCAAACGCGCTCGGCGATCTTGACGGTGGCCACTGCGGCGAGCGGAGTCAGACTGGAGGGTTTCCAGACGGTGCTGTTACCACAGACCACCGCCAGCGCCACATTCCAGGCCCAGACCGCCACCGGAAAATTAAAGGCGGTAATCACACCGACCGGGCCAAGCGGCAGCCATTGTTCCATCATGCGGTGTTGCGGTCGTTCGCTGGCAATGGTCAGGCCGTAGAGTTGGCGCGAAAGGCCGGTGGCGAAATCACAGATGTCAATCATCTCCTGAACTTCGCCCTGACCCTCGGCAATGATTTTGCCCGCTTCGAGGGTGACCAGCAGTCCCAGGTCCTGCTTCGCGGCGCGCAGGGCGTTGCCGAGTTGGCGGATGACTTCGCCGCGCCTGGGAGCAGGGACGGTTTTCCATTGCTCAAAAGCGGCCGCCGCGCGTTTCAAGGCGCGCTCGTATTCCGCGGGGGTGGCGGTGCGCACCGTGCCCAGCAGGACGCCGTCGTTCGGCGAATGACTGGGCAGGCTGGAGCCCCCACCCGACCATTCACCATCGAAAACGCCGGGGTTGGTGGCCGCGAGTCCGAGCGCTTTTAGTGTGGCGGCCGGGACGGATTTCAATTTGACAGTAGTTTTCGGCATGATGCTGTTTCCTTGGTCAATAAGCGATCCGGACGCAGCCGGCAAAATGCCGGGCCGCCCAAGCCCGGGGGACACCAGTTGCGGGGTTTCCAATCCACGGGGGGGCGTCCCCGTCCCGGCAGACGTCTGCGCGGGGAACATTCAATGCGGCAATTTCCCACATTCGTCGTGCATGATGCCCAGCGCCTGCTCAAGCACCTCATCCTTGATATCCATGACGGGGCGCAGCCGGATGGAACGCGGACCTGACCGGATTACCAGCAAATTCAACCGGTAACACCCGCGCCAGAAGGCATCGCGGGTGGCCGTATCCGGCAGGTCAAAAGCCAGCATCAAGCCCTTGCCGCGCGGCGCGGTTACCTGCGGATGGTGCCGGGCCAGTTCCTGGAGCCCGGCCAGCAGTTTCTCGCCTTGCACACGGGCGTTTTCCACCAGGTGTTCCTGTTCGTAGATCCGGAGATAGTGAGTTGAGCGCACGTAGTCGGTGAAGTTGCCGCCCCAGGTGGAACTGATGCGGCCCGGCCGCCGGAAACAGTTGTCCGGCACTTCATCGAGGCGCGCTCCGGCCATGACGCCGCACACCTGCGCTTTCTTGCCGAAGGCGATCAGATCGGGCACAACGTCGTAATGTTCCGCCGCCCACTTCCTGCCCGTAATCCCCATGCCGGATTGCACCTCATCAAAAATGAGCAGGAGGTCGTGTTCGTCGGCGATCCGGCGCAACTGCTGCATGAATTCGGGGCGGAAGTGGTTGTCTCCTCCTTCCCCTTGGATGGGTTCAATGATGATGGCGGCGATGTCGGCGGCCTTGGCCGCCAGCACGGCGCGAATTTCCCGTTCCGCCTGTTGTTCCCGCGAGCGGACATCAGCAGTGCGGGCGCTTTCCGGCAGGGCGAAATTCAGCATCGGGGTGCTGATGCGCGGCCAGGGGAATTTGGCGAAGTACGCCACCTTGTTGGGATCGGTGTTGGTCAGGCTCAGTGTATAACCCGACCGACCGTGGAACGCGTGTGTGAAGTGGATGATTTCCGTGCCGCGCTCACCCAGTCCGGCGGCCAGGTTTTTGCGCACCTTCCAGTCCATGGCCGCTTTAATCGCGTTTTCGACCGCAAGGGCGCCGCCTTCGATGAAGAAATACCGGGGCAACTGTGGGTGGGCAATAACGCGCGCGAAAGTTTCGACGAACGTTGCGTATTGCGGGGTGTAAACATCGGCGTTGGCCACCTTGACTTTGGCCGCGCGCAGCAAATCCGCCTGCACTTCGGGGCGGTTGAAGTATGGGTGATTGTAACCGATGGGTTGCGAGGCGTAGAAACCGTAGAGATCAATGAATTCCCGTCCGGTGGCCGCATCCACAAAATACGCGCCGCGGCTCCGCTCCGTGTCAAAGACCAGTTTGAACCCATCCACCAGGATGTGCTGTTCCAGTACGGCAAGTACGCGATCGGGGGCGAGGGGGTGTGGTTGGGGGCTGTTGGCTGCGGGCGGGTTCGGATTTGTGGTGAGGATGCTGGCCATGATTCCAATTTCAACGTCGTCCTTACCATAGGTGCGCAAAAAATGCGCTTCAAGTGAAATGCCGGAACGGACGTGGCAATTGCCGTGAAATTTTGGGGGACACCAAGTGTCACCCGGTCCGGCGTTGGTCAGGCCGGCCCGGCTCTGTTTTCGGACGCGCTGAATGCGCCGCCCCGACCCGGCGTCCATTGAACACGTCGAATGAAACCGGTTGAAACTCCAGCGGTTGGTTGGAGGGGGCGATGGGCGGATGGGGTTCCGGCGCCCCGGCGGCACTGGGCGGCCCGGAACCGGTTTTGTCCGCGGTCAACTTCGATTTGACGAACCGGAATTTTGCGATTAAAAAGCGAAATCATGAAACACCGCCAACGCCCGTCCATATATCTTGCGGCGCTTGCCGCGCCGCTGACTCCTCATGCTTAAGCCGTTGTCCAGTGACCGTTGGAATGCCACGACCGCCGCGCATTTGTTGAACCGGGCCGGGTTCGGCGGGCCGCCGCGCGAGATTCAACAACTTGTTGCGCTCGGGCCGGAACGCGCCGTTGCCCGCTTGGTGGACTTTGAGAAAATCCCGGATGCCACGCCGAATCCCGGGTGGGCGCGCCCCGATCCGGAACGGCGCAACAAGCTCCAGGCATTCCGCCGGGCGGACGCCGAGCAGCGTCGGGAGCTGCAGCGCGAGGAGCGCCGCCAGCAGCGCGAGCAGATGACGGAATTGCGGCATTGGTGGCTGGGCCGCATGGCCCGGGGACCGCGGCCTTTCCAGGAGAAGATGGTGTTGTTCTGGCACGGGCATTTTGCCACCAGCGTGGACAAAGTGCGTGAACCGTACCTCATGTGGCGGCAGAATGAATTGTTCCGGCGGCTGGCGGTGGACCACTGGCTGCGGTTGCTGGTGGAGACCGGCCAGGACCCGGCAATGCTCATCTGGCTGGACCAGGCAAGAAGCCGCAAGCAACATCCCAACGAAAATTTCGCCCGCGAAGTGATGGAGTTGTTCACGTTGGGCGAAGGGCATTATACGGAGAAGGACATCACGGAAGCAGCACGGGCGTTGACGGGGTGGAGCTACAATCGTGAGACGCAACAATTCGTGGATCGCCCGGCGCTGCATGATCCGGGCGTCAAAACCGTATTGGGCCGCACCGGCCGGTTGCAGGGGCGCGACGTGCTGGAGCAAATCGTGGCGCAGCCCCAGGCCGCCCGGTTTATCACGGCAAAACTTTGGACCTTCTTTGCCGGGCAACCGCCCTCGGAGGCCTTGCTCACGGCGCTGGCCGCCAGCTTCCGCCAGCACGGAAACCACTTCAAACCATTCCTGCGCGTCATGCTGCGCAGCGAGGAATTTTACGATCCGGCCTTGATTCGCACGCAGGTGAAGAGTCCGGTGCAATGGTTGGCGGGCACCATCCGCATGCTGGAAACCGAACTGCCGCCGCCGCAGTTGAGCGGGATTTTGACGCGCGAACTGGGCCAGGATTTGTTCGCCCCGCCGAACGTGAAGGGCTGGGACGGAGGCTTGTCCTGGATTACCACGAACACGCTGCTGGCCCGTTACAACCAGGCTGCGTTGCTGGTGCAGGGGAGCGGCGCGGCACGGTCCGGCGGCCGGCGCAAACCCCGCCAGGCGGGGCGCGGGCCGATGCCGCGTCCGCGCCCGCCCGCCCTCCAGATCGAGGTGACGCGGCTGTTCTCGGAGGCGGAGCGGAGGGAGCCGGGGGCGTTGATTGCGGCCCTGGGGAGCCGGCTGTTCCAAACCGAACTGAAGGCCAATCAGCAGGCGGCGTTGCGGGAATACCTGGATTCGCAGGGAGTGCTGGACGATGACGACATCCTGGGCGCCATCCGGCTCGCCATGAGCACGCCGGAATATCAATTGACTTGAGCCGCGCCACGGCAGCCACCACCGCCACGAGGATCTCCATTATGAAATATGAACCGACTTTGAAAACGCGCCGTGAATTTCTGCGCGGCACGGTACTGGGCAGCGCGCTGTCGTGGACCGTGCCGTCCTTTCTGGCGAACACCTTCGCGACACTGCACGCGGCCGCCGCGGATGCGCCGACGCAGCCGGTCACCGGCAAGGAGGCGACGATCCTGGTGGTGCTCCAACTGGCTGGCGGCAACGACGGTTTGAACATGGTGGTGCCCTTTGGTGACGATCATTATCATCGGGCGCGGCCACAGCTCGGCATCTCCGCCCGGGCGGCGCTGCGCCTGGGGGAAGGCGTGGGATTAAACCCCGGCATGACCGGCTTGAAGGAGCTGTACGAATCCGGGCACCTGGGGATTGTGCAGGGCGTGGGTTATCCAAACCCGAACCGTTCCCATTTTCGCTCGACCGAAATCTGGCAGACAGCCAGTGACGCCCACCGGTTTGAAAGCACCGGCTGGTTGGGACGCTATTTCGACAGCACGTGCAACGGCTGCGATCCGGCGGTCGCCGTCGCGTTGACCAGGCAGATGCCGCAGGCATTGGCGGCCAAACAGCCGCGCGGGATTTGTTTCAGCACTCCGGAGAATTACCGCTTCATCAAAGCCGACCAGGTCAGGGCGGACGAGCTGGATGCAAGCGAGGCGATCTATCGGAAGATGAACGAAGCCGGCGAGGTGGCCGCAGAAGCCTCCGGAGGAACGATTGAAATGCTCAACGGCCCCGCACCGCACGCGGGTTCGCCGCTGGATTTCATCGAGCGCGTGGCGCTGGATGCGCAGGTCAGCTCGGATGAGATCCGCGCCATCACCAGCAAGGCGCAAAACCAGGCAACCTATCCCGGCTCGCGGCTGGCCGAATCCCTGAAGCTGGTGGGACGGTTGATTGGCGGGGGCATGGCGACGCGAATTTATTACGTGTCGCAGGGCGGTTACGACACCCACACCAATCAAGCGGGCACTCACACGCGGTTGCTCACCGAACTGGCCGACGCCCTCAAGGCGTTTGTCGCCGACTTGAAGGCCCAAGGCAATTTCGAGCGCGTGCTGATCATGACCTTCAGCGAGTTTGGCCGGCGGGTGGCGGAAAACGCCAGCGGCGGCACGGATCACGGCGCGGCGGCGCCAATGTTGCTGCTCGGGAACCGCATCAAGGCCGGCTTGCTCGGCCGTTACCCGAGTCTGGCCCCGTCCGACCTGCTGAACGGGGATATTCAATACACTGTGGATTTCCGCTGCGTTTATGCGGCAGTCCTGGAAAGCTGGCTCAAGACTCCCAGCGTTCCGGTGCTGGGACGACGTTTTACTCCGCTGGCCATCGTTTAATCGCCTCCGTTAATTGCCCGGCAGTTTTGCTGCGCGCCGCCACTGCGGTGCTCGCGGAACGCCGCGCCACCGGCCTGCCCGCGCTGCGGAACATTTGGGCATTGCGTCACCGCTGCGCCTCTGGGTAAATGTCGCTCCAATCCATCAAGCTTGAGTGGGGACCGACGGGAGATGCGACTGATATGCGGCGGCGAACATTTTTCAATCTGGGCCGGAAGGTGCCGCGCTGCTTTCTCGGGATCGGCGGGCTTCTGGTCACCCTGTCGTTGGCCCCGGCGGCGGTGCAGATCAATGTGCAGGTGGGGCACAACGGCATCGTGCGGGAAGCGACCTGGTTTCCGTTGCAGTGTGAACTGCGCAACGACGGTCCGCCCATTTCGGGATTCATCGAGGTCGCGACCATGGGGCTGGCCCGCGGTTCGGTGCAGCGGCTGGCGATGGAACTGCCCACCGGCACACTGAAGCGGGTGGTGATGCCGGTCTTCGCTCCGACACGTTACCAAACCAGTTGGGAGGTCAGGCTGGTGAACGCGCGGGGCCGCACGCTTGAAGTGGCGCCTGACGCCTCCGCGCGCCAGGCGATTGGGGCCGCCACCATGCTGGTGGGCTCGCTATCACGCACCGCCGCGGGAGCGGTCAGCCTGCGCCCCATCAAGCGCAATCAGCCGGACGCGCAGCCCCAGGTGTTCCGGTTCGTGCCAGCCAACTTCCCCGGTAATCCCCTGTTGCTGGAGGGGGTGGATGCCATTTATTTGAATTCCACCATTGCGACCGGTCTCCGGCCGGATCAGGCGGATGCCTTGCTCGCCTGGATGCGCGCGGGCGGACACCTGATCGTCGCCATCGAACAGGTCACCGACGTCACCGGCACGCCCTGGTTGCAGGACGTGCTTCCCTTTGTGCCGCAGGAAATCACCGGCGTGGCCTGGCATGGGGAACTGCAGGGATGGTTGAAGCCGGTGTATGCGGCGCCGGCCACCCATCCGGAAACCCGGCGGCCGGATGACGCTTTCGAACAGGCCGAAATCCGCGTAGCCCGGGGCAGTGTACGGGCGGGACGCGTCGAGGTCGCCAGTGGTGGACTGCCGCTGTTGGTTTCCGCCCCGCGCGATTTTGGACGGGTCACGGTCCTGACCTTCAGCCCTGAACTGGAGCCGTTCAAGTCGTGGGAGCATCTGACCGCCTTCTGGACGCAACTGGTCGGCGTGCCGGCGACGCTGTACACGTCCACGGATTATTCCGCAGGTTTCAACCTGTCAGTGGACGGAATATTCGGCAGCTTGTTAGACAGCCGGCAGGTTCGCAAGTTGTCAGTGGGCTGGCTGCTGGCTTTGCTGGTGGTGTATCTCGGGGTGATCGGGCCGTTCGACCGGTGGTGGCTGCGGAAGATTCGTCGCCCCATGTGGACGTGGATCACGTTTCCGGGCTATGTGGTGCTATTCTCGCTGTTGATCTACGGGCTGGGCTACTGGCTGCGCGCGGGTGAATCCGAATACAGCGAACTGCATGTGGTGGATGTGTGCCCGCAGGGAGCGCGTGCGGAAGTGCGCGGGCGAACCTACGCCAGCATCTACGCGCCGGCCAACGAGAATTTTGCGCTTCACAGCGAGTTGCCGTTCGCCACGCTGCGTCCCGAATTCACGTCCGGACGGGGCCGCGACAGTTCCGAGCCGACGCAGGTGGTCCAGATCGGCGGTCACTTTGACGCGCTGGTGTTTGTGCCGGTCTGGACCAGCCAGCTTTATTTGAGCGACTGGTGGTCCACCCTGAACACGCCGCTGGTGGCCACCGCCGGCCAGCAGACCGTTACGATCAACAATCGCACCGGTCAGCCCCTGTCCGACGTTTATCTGGCCTGGCGGGACAGGGTTTATCACGTGGACCCCATCCTGCCGGGCGCGACGAGGGTCGTCCGATGGGACGCGCCGGACGACGGCCATGAAGCGTTGGCTGACTTCGTCCGGCGTGATCTGGGCGCCTTGCTCACCGCTGCGCGGCAACGCCAGCGCGCGTTCGGCAGCGCCGGCAGCGGGCAGCTTGATGAGCCGGCACATGCGACAACGGTGGCATCCCTGTTGGGCAGCTTGAGCGGCGGCGCAAAGGAATCGCAATTGACCGTGCCACGGGGATGGGACGTGACGGCGTCGTTGGCCGCGGGCGGCGCGGTGCTCTTCGCCTTGACGACGAATGGCGCTCCCGTGCCGTCCCTGCTGGCGTCTGGCGCACAGCGGACCACGGTCACCACCTTGTGGCGCGTCCCGGTGACGCCCCATTCCCAAACGGATCTATGACTACGCTCGCTGCTGCACCCGTCGCCATTCAAACCCGCGATTTAACCCGCCGCTACGGCGCGACACTGGCCTTGGACCGGCTCAATCTCACGGTAAACCGCGGTGATTTATTCGGGTTCATCGGTTCCAACGGCGCGGGCAAAACCACGACGCTGCGGATTCTTTCGACCTTCCTCACCCCCAGTTCCGGCACGGCGGAAGTGCTCGGGCACGACATCGTGCAGGGTGCGGATGCCGTGCGGCGGGTTATCGGTTACATGCCGGATTTTTTCGGCGTGTACAAGGACATGGAGGTGGAGGAATACCTGGATTTCTTCGGCGCCTGTTATCGCATTCCCGCCGCCCAGCGCGCCAAGGTGATTGACGATGTGCTGGAACTGGTCGGGTTGACGGAGAAGAAGGGCGCGCTTATCGGCGCGTTGAGTCGCGGCATGCAGCAGCGTCTGGGGCTGGCGCGGGTGTTGGTTCACGATCCGCAATTGCTGCTGCTGGACGAACCGGCGAGCGGGTTGGATCCGCGCGCCCGGATCGAGGTGATGGAAATTTTGCGTGAGCTGCGACGGCTCGGCAAAACCATCATCATCAGCTCGCACATCCTCAGCGAACTGGAAACCATCTGCAATCGCGTCTGCATCATTGAGAAGGGCAGGTTGATTTACACCGGGCCGGTTCAAGGGGTGCGCGCCCAAATGTCTCCGGGCGCCGTGTTCTGGGTGCGGGTTGGGAGCGGCCTGGCGGAAGCCGTCAAGCTGTTGCAAGCGTGTCCCGAGGTGGCGGAAGTGACGCCCGTCGAGCAGCAGCTCAAGGTGACGCTGGCCGGTGCGTCTGGGGATCCCAGCCTCATTGCGGAAACCCTGGTGCGTGGCGGCGCCAAGCTGCTGGAACTGCGCGAGGATGAAATGACTTTGGAGGAGGTGTTTCTCCGGGTCACGCGCGGGGAAACGCAATGAGTGGTGGCTGATCCTGGCGGTGCGCGGTTGCGGACGGCGGGGCGGGGTGGCGGGCCGGGCGCAGCCCGTCTCCGGGGTGGGCCTTCAAGGGCGGCATGACTGTTTGGTTTTTGCTGATGCGCGAGCTGCGGGCACACGCCCGGCGGGCCTTCACCCACTGGGCGCGCGTGTTCGTGGCCGGCGCACTGTCGCTGGGCGGCGTCTGGCTGGCCGCCGATCTGGTTGCCCTGCCCGGAAGGGGCGGCGCGTTGTTTCAACGGATTCATTGCCTGCTGTATTGCGCCGCCTGGCTGCTCGTGCCACTGGCGGCCAGCGACTGTTTGAGCCGCGAGCGGCGCGAAGGCACGCTGATGTTGCTGTTTCTCACGCCGATGCCCCCTGCCGCCCTGGCGCTGGCCAAGATTGGGGCGCATACCGTGCAGCTCGCCATCGCCCTGTTGGCCGGCGTGCCGGTGTTGATGATTCCGGTGTTATTGGGTGGCATCCACTGGCGCTCGGTCGCGTGGTTGGCTCTGGTGTTGATGAACGTGGCGTGCTGGAGTCTGGGCCTTACCCTGGCGGCCTCCTCCGTGTCGCGCAGCGGTCCACGGGCGCTGGCGCTGGCGGTGCTGTTGGAGGGGGCGGCTTTTGTGTTGTTTCCCTGGATCTTTGGGGCACTCCTGGGCGTGAATTCTCTGGTCACCTGGCAGCAGGGCTATTCCCAGGCGAGCTATGATTTCTTTACCGGATTTTCCTTGCTGGCCACGCCGGCTCCGGATTTCGCCGCGTTCGTGCAATGGGCATTCCCGCCGGCGCACGTCCTCCACACCGCCGCCACCATGACGGTGATTTCCGTCTCGGTGTTCGTCCTTTCGGTGATCTTTGCCGGCCAGTGTTTGCGGCGGAACTGGCGCGAGGCGCCGACCTCGCGGCTGGCAGGGAAAATGAAGCAGGCGCTCTGCCGGCCCATCCTCGGCAAGACATGGTTGCGGCATTGGATGCGGCGGTTGCTGGAACGCAACCCGCCCGGCTGGCTGGAACGGCGACAGTGGAGCGGCCGGCTGATCATCTGGACCTGGCTGGCCGTCGTCGGCTCGGTCTATGGATTCCTGTTGTCCAACTGGCAGTTGCACGCCCGGCTGGCGTTTGTGGATCAGGTCATGGTCGGACTGTTGCTGGTCAGTCTGGCGACGGTGGCGGCCGGCAGTTTTCGTCGCGAACGCGAAACGGGGGTGTTGGAACTGTTGCTCGTTTCCCCGTTGCAGGTGCGGCAGATTATCCATGGCCGGTTGCGGGGAATCTGGGGGCAGTTCCTGCCCGCCACCGGCATGTTGCTGGGCATTTGGATGTACCTGGCCAGCGCCTGGACGACGGGCAGCCGGCCGGGCGGACCGGCGGTTGGATCGTTCCTCGTCTCGTATGCAATTCTGCCCGTGGTGGGGCTGTATTTTTCGTTGCAATGTCGGAGCTACCTGATGGCTTGGGTGTTGACCCTGGGCGGCGGGCTGTGGTTGCCGGATCTGCTGGCCGGCCTGGGTGAACTGTTCTGGCCCTTCGCACTCGAACCGAAAATCAACGATTTGCTGGTGGCGCTGCTGCAGGTCAGCCTGGCCGGCGTGCTTTATCGGCGCCTGCACCGAAAACTGGAGCGCCGTCAGTTTCCCGTCCTGCGCAATGCCCGATAAGGAGCGGAGGCGGAATGCGTCGCCAGACGCCCGGGGGTTCAACCCGCGGCCGCGCACGAAGAAACGCCGACGTCGTCCGCTGGACTGTTGCGGAACGCCGCCCCGCGGCATCGGAGGTTCTGTAGCCGTTTGCAGACGGGCGCCGGAGCAAGGATAAAGAATTGAGTGCGCGCAGGGGCGGCGCCATGCTATGTTCCGGTATGCAGCGGCGACAATTGCTCGATCTTTATTATCTGGAAGCGCGCTCCAAGTTGCTTGATCTTGCGGCCTTTCTCGACCGGGTGGAGCGCGCGCCGGGCGAGGCGGATTTTCGTTGGGACGCCTTCCACGCGGCGCTGGCGCGAATGCAGGCGTCCCCGGGGGGACGCGCGGCCGGGGTGCTGGACGCCTTGAGCGATCCCACCACCGAACCCATTCCGGTGGCCACGACGAAGGCCGCCTGCGGCGCCTGGCCCGGAAACGCCGTCAGCTGAAATCCGCCGGGAGGCTCCGCCCAATTTCTCATGCGATACATTGAACCACATGCGCACATGGTGAGTCGCACGACGGACGATTACCGGGCGATGGTTGTTGCCGGTTGTGCCGCGGTGTGCGAGCCCGCGTTCTGGGCGGGCTTTGACCGGAGCTCCGCGGCGGGCTTTTATGATTATTTTGGTCAGTTGACGGAGCATGAACCCCGGCGCGCCGCGAAGTTCGGGCTGCCGCACTTCTGCTGGTTGTGCATCAATCCCAAGGAGGCGGAGGACGTCCAGCTGGCGCAGGAGGTGATTGCGTTGATTCCGCAGTTCCTGTCGCGGCCGAACGTGCTGGGCATTGGCGAGATTGGTCTGAACAAGAATTCGCGCAATGAGTTGAAGGTGCTGGAGCTGCAGGTGGACCTGGCGGCGCGCCAGGATCAGCTCGTTCTGGTGCATACGCCGCACCTTGAGGACAAGCTGAAGGGGACGCGCCTGATCCTGGATGTGTTGCGGGCGGACGGCCGCATTCCGCCCGGGCGCTGCCTGATTGATCATGTGGAAGAACACACGGTGAAACTGGTGTTGGACCGGGGGTTCTGGGGCGGGATGACGTTGTATCCGGAGTCCAAATGCACCGCGGCCCGCGCGGTGGACATGATTGAGCAGTATGGCGGCGAGCGGCTGTGGATGAACAGCGCGTGTGACTGGGGCGTGAGTGTGCCGCTGGCCGTTCCGTACGCCGCCCAGGAACTGCGCCGGCGCGGACATGACGCGGGCATGATTGACCGGCTGATTTACGGGAACCCGAAGCGTTTTCTCTCGCAGTGCGCCAAGTTCCGGCTGCCGGAGGCTGCCTCCTGAAGTGATCGCGTCATGTTGTTGAAGCACGGCCTGCACCTGGCATATTGCACGAACATTCACCGCAGTGAAACGTGGGCGGAAACGTTTGCGGCGCTCGAACAATCCACGTTGCGCGTCAAGGCGCGGGTGCAGCCGCGCGGCCGTTACGCCATCGGATTGCGTCTCAGCGACCGGGCGGCGCAGGAATTGAGCGATCCGGCAGCGTTGCTGGGGTTCCAGCGCTGGTTGGACCGGCATGACGCCTATGTGTTTACGATCAACGGATTTCCGTTCGGGCAGTTTCACGATGTGCGCGTGAAGGAAAATGTTTACCGTCCGGACTGGACGGACGCGCGTCGCGTGGCCTACACGGAACGGCTGTTTCGCTTGCTGGCGCAGTTGCTGCCGCCGGAGGTGGAAGGCAGCGTCAGCACGTCGCCCGGAACGCACAAGGACTTCATCACCCGCCCGGAGCAGGCGGAACAAATGCGCGCGAATTTCTGGCGGCTGGTGGAATTTTTGGATGAGTTGAGCGGAAAATCCAATCGGTTGTTGCACCTGGGGGTTGAACCCGAGCCGTTCGGCTGGTTTGAAAACACCGCCGAGACCGTGCAGTTCTTCGAGCGGATGCGGGAGGCGCATCCCGGTGATGCCCGCCTGGAGCGGCATCTGGGCGTGAACTATGACGCCTGCCATCTGGCGGTGGAATTTGAAGAGCCGGCGGCGGCAATGGCTGAATTCCAGCGGCACGGCATCCGCATCAGCAAGCTGCATCTCAGCAGCGCACTGCGCTTGCGGCCGACGCCGGCGGCGCTGCAGCTGCTCGCGCGCTTCGATGAACCGGTCTATTTGCACCAGGTCATCGTCCGCCAGGCGGACGGCCGGCTGGTGAAATTCCGCGATCTCGCCCCCGCGCTGCAGAGCGCCGCAAGGACCGCCCGGCCGCCGGATGAGGAGTGGCGGGTGCATTTCCACGTGCCGTTGCATTGGCAGCCGACGGGACCGTTGCAATCCACGGTGGATCAGGTGCGGGGCTTGTTGCCCCTGTTGCAGGCGCAACCGCAGTTGTGTTCGCATCTTGAAATGGAAACCTACACCTGGGCGGTGCTGCCCGAGTTCCTGCACAGTGCGGAGGTCGTGGATCAATTGGTCGGCGAGTATGAGTGGGTCCTGCGAGAACTCGCGCACTGGGGGTTGTGCTGAGGCCGCCGCGCACCGGCAACGGGCGGTGCGAACGTTTCGTAGAAAAGGCTTTCATTTGCCGGCACGTTTTTCTTTCCTGAAGGCAACGACGAAACGCCACCACGGAAAACCCGGACCCCCACGGATTGGAATGAAAGAGCGCGGTTAATTGCCGCAGAACTTCTGGACCATGACTCAGCCGCCGTTACGACTGCATACCCTGCTGGCGCTGGGACGCGCTTCCAACCTGCCGACGGTCTGGTCGAATTGTCTGGCGGCCTGGTTGATCAGCGGCGGGGGCAACTGGTGGGCCTTCCCGTTGCTCGCCCTGGGCGCCTCCCTGTTGTATCTCGGCGGGATGTTTTTGAACGATGCGTTCGACGTGGAGTTTGACCGCCAATTCCGCAGCGAACGCCCGATTCCCGCCGGGCACATCAGCGCCCGGGATGTCTGGTGGTATGGGGGATTGCAATTGTTTGCTGGCTGGCTGTTGCTGTTTTTTCTGGGCGTCACTGTGGCGTGGCTGGCGCTGGCGCTGGCCGCGACGATTGTTTTCTACGACGCCGTGCATAAACGCACCGAATTCGCGCCGCTCCTCATGGCGGGGTGCCGCTGGCTGCTCTACCTCGTGGCGGGTGCCGCCACGCTGCAGGAATTGCGCTTTCCCGTCCTCGGCCATGGCGCGGCCCTGGGGGCGTACATCGTGGGACTGAGTTTTGTGGCCCGGGTTGAAAGCCGGTCCGGTCCCGCGCCCTTGTGGCCACTGGTGCTGGTGGCGACGCCTCTGATCGCGAACGTTTGGATTGAGCCGTCCCGCAATGCTTGGTCGTGGCTGGCGTCCGCCCTGTTGCTGGTCTGGCTGGTCAGGTGTGTGTGGAGCTTCCATCGAGATGCGAAGTCTGACGTGAGCCGGCTGATTTCCGGGTTGCTGGCCGGCGTCGTGCTGGTGGATGGCGCGGCGGTCTCCACCTTGTCGCCGGGCGCATTCCTGGGGTTTGCCGGGCTCTTCGCGCTGGCGCGGTGGCTGCAACGCGCCGTGCCGGCCACCTGAGCACGGCCTCCCGCAGGCCGCAATCCGAAACGGCACTTGCCTCGCGGCGCGTGCCCACGGAGACTGGGAGTTCTTGGTGACATGGATTTGATCGAACGTAAAATTCAAGTTGGCTGGCAACATCGGGTGTTTTTCACCGACCGGGTTTTCCATCCGGAGAATCTCACGCTGCGGAACGTCTTGGGATCTGACGCGGACGGGGGGGGGCGTCAGGCCCTGGTGGTTGTAGATGCGGGTTTGGCGCGCGCTCAGGCAGGTTTGGTACAGGCCATCGAAACTTATTTCAAACCCGGTTCGCCAGGCATCACCCTGGCGGGGCCGCCGCGGTTGTGTCCGGGCGGAGAAGCCGTCAAAGCGTCCTGGGCTGCGGTTGCCGAATTGCATGCGGCGATTGATCGGCATCACATTGATCGCCATTCGTATCTGATCGCGGTCGGCGGCGGCGCGCTGCTGGACATGGCCGGACTGGCGGCAGCGACGGCGCATCGCGGGGTGCGGCATGTGCGCATTCCAACGACGACGTTGAGCCAGTGTGATTCGGGCGTGGGCGTGAAAAACGGCATTAACGCGTTTGGCAAGAAAAATTTCATCGGCACGTTTGCGCCGCCACATGCGGTCATCAATGATTTCCAGCTGCTCGCCACCCTGGGGGCGCGGGATTGGCGCGCGGGGTTTGTGGAAGCGGTCAAGGTGGCGTGCATTCGCAGCCGGGAGTTTTTTGCCGCGCTGGAAGCGGATGCCCCCGCGCTGGCGCAATTCCAGCCGGCCGCGGTCCGCAGGTTGATACGCCGGTGCGCCGAACTGCACGTCAACCACATCGCTACGAGCGGCGATCCGTTTGAATTTGGCTCGGCGCGCCCGCTGGATTTTGGCCATTGGGCGGCGCACAAGCTGGAGCAGATGTCAGACTTCACGCTGCGTCATGGCGAAGCGGTGGCGGTCGGCATCGCGTTGGACGTGACCTACGCGCGGCGGGCGGGATTGCTCGGGGCGGAGAACGCCGAGCGCGTATTGCAACTACTGGCGGGACTGGGCTTTGCGTTGTTCCATCCGGACCTCCAACGGCCGGAGCTGTTGACGGGACTGGAGGAATTTCGGGAGCACCTGGGCGGCCAATTGATGATCACCTTGTTGCGCGACGTGGGCGCGGGCCTCGAAGTGAGCGAAATGAACGTGGATTTGATCCGGGCCGCCATTGCCGAGCTGGCCGAACGATTCACCGCATGAAACGCACGGCCGTCCTGAATGTTGTCGGCTTGTCGGAATCCCTGCTGGGAGAGTCCACGCCGCAGTTGAACGCCTTCCGGGCGCGCAGCGCCTTGACGCGGATTGAGCCGGCCTTTCCCGCGGTCACCTGCACCGCCCAATCCACGTATCTGACGGGGCTGCCGCCGGCCGGACATGGCGTCGTGGCCAACGGTTGGTTTAATCGCGAGCTCAGTGAAGTGCAGTTTTGGAAGCAGTCCAACCGGATCGTGCAGGGCAAGAAATTATGGGAGGCGTTGCGGGAGCAGGACGCCCGCTTCACCTGCGCGCAGCTGTTCTGGTGGTACAACATGTATGCGGCGGTGGATTGGGCCATGACGCCACGGCCCATGTATCCCGCCGACGGCCGCAAGATTTTTGGCATCTACACCTGGCCCTTTGCGTTGGGAGTGGAGGTCCAACGGGAGCTCGGCGCGTTTCCGTTCCCTGCGTTCTGGGGGCCGGCCGCGGGCGTGGACTCGACCCGGTTTCCGGCGGATGCCGTGTCGCAATGGATCGCCGCGGCGGCGAAATGGGTGGAGGAGAAACACGCCCCCACGCTCAACCTCATCTATCTGCCTCACTTGGATTACAACCTGCAACGCCTCGGTCCACAGCACCCCGGGATACCGCAGGACCTGCGCCGTCTGGACGCCCTGGTGGGCGACTTGATCACCTGGCTGGAACGCCGCTCCGTGCAGGTGGTGGTGCTTTCGGAATACGGCATCAGCGCGGTGGAGACCCCGGTGCATTTGAACCGCCGCTTTCGCGAGCTTGGCTGGCTGGTGGTCAAGGAGGAGCTCGGGCGGGAATTGCTGGACTGCGGCGCGAGTCGCGTCTTTGCCGTGGCGGACCATCAAGTCGCGCACGTTTATGTGCAGGATGCCGCTCTGATCCCCACCGTGCGCACCGTGTTGGAGCGGCAACCGGGAGTGGGCGAGGTCTGGGGCGAGGCGGAGAAACGGCAGCACCAGATCCATCATCCGCGCGCCGGGGAACTGATCGCCATTGCGAAACCCTCCGCCTGGTTTACCTACTACTATTGGCACGACGACCGGCGCGCCCCGGACTTTGCGCGGACGGTGGACATCCATCGGAAGCCGGGCTACGATCCGGTGGAACTGTTCCTGAACCCGCAAATCGCCTGCGTCAAGGCCCGGATTGCCTGGCGGCTGCTGCAGAAACGACTCGGCTTCCGCATGTTGATGGATGTCATTCCGCTGGATGCGACCCTCGTGAAAGGCTCGCACGGCGCGCGGCCGGCCAATCCGCGGGAGTGGCCGATCTGCATCGGCGGCGCGCACGGGGCGGAAACGGGGACGAGCATGCCCGCCACCGGGGTGTACGATTGGTTGTATCAGACGGTGCTGGGGCGCGGCCGGCGGACGTGAGGCGGACCGGGAGACCGGCCGGGAATTGGTGGATGGTGGCGCCGGGGAGATTCGAACCTCTGATCCCACCATGCCATTGTGAGGAACGGCCCCGTTTCCTCCCGAAAACCGAGGCGCAAATAATCTGTTGCCCACCGTTGTCGGCTTCCTTTCGCCTTTTTCCGGATGAGGACAATTGATACCGATTCTCTGCCGCCGCCTGCCATCGCGCGTAAGCGTCACGTGAGGCACCATTGGCTGGAGTCTGACGGAAATCATGGTTCGGAGAACTATGACATCTACGCGTGGTTCAGATCCGGTCTCCCTAACGGTTGCGGCAGGGATGCTGAAATTGCCAGTGACAATCGCGGCAATCGTTCTGAAATCCAAAGCGATGCGCTGGTTCGAGCATGTTCCCGGGGCATACTTCCACGCGCCCATGCGCTCGGCTGTGGTGATAGTACCCAGGTGGGTAACGAGAGCGCACCCGTGCCGGCCGCCTGAGTTTGTGTGGCCGACCTGAGACCCTCGCCTCGCGCCAGTGCCTCCCCATCAACCCCAACGTTCTGTCCTGTGCGAGAGCCGTGCTGGAAATTGTCATTTGCATTTCAATCATGCAAGCCGCCGCAGCGGCGCGGCGAAGCCTGCCTTTGACGGCGGTGCGGGGCAAGGCTTTGCCCGGGGCAGGCTGCAATTTGTTGTGCGGCAATGGCAAAATGTTTTTGCCATCAGGCAGACACGGCGCGCATCCAATGAGAGTGAGGGCGCGAGTGCCTTTCATGCGACAATTGCGACGGCGACGATTTCCCGGCTGCAGGTTTGGTCGGACGCCGTCTTCGCTCGGATACGCCAATCGCTTTCACCCGTACATCGGCAGCGGATGCAATTCAAAATCTGGAAATACCTGTTTCAATTTTTCGCTGACACCGTGGCGTTGCAGAATCGGCGCGAGGACGTTGCGATAGTTTGTCGTCACCGGCAAATCGCCCGGCCCTTCCAGCACGTCGCGGCTCAAGCCCGGCCATGTGCCCAGCACGCGACCACCCTTGATGCCGCCGCCCAGCACGAACATCACGCTGCCGCGACCGTGGTCGGTGCCGAACGCGGAATTTTCCTCCACGCGCCGGCCAAATTCCGTCATCGCCACCACCGTTGTGTGATTCATTTCGTCGCCGAGGTCCTGATAAAATGCCGACAGCCCGCGCGCGAGCCGGGTCATCAGCGGGTCCATGAGCGTGCCCTGGCCGAAATGCGAATCCCAGCCGCCCAAGTCCAGCGACACTGCCTGCAAACCCACGCGGGCCTTGATCAGCCGCGCGATCTGCACGAGGCCGCGCGAAAAATCATCCGGCCCATAGTCCGCGCCGTTGGCCGGCTGATATTTTTCGTGGCGCAACTGCTCAACGCGCCGGATGGCGGCCAGTGTGTCCCGTCCGGCCGACGCGAGCATGTCCGTCTGCATGCCGTATAATCTGGCCAGCGACTGGGTGAGGCGCGCGCCGCTGGTGCCGAGGGAAAAATCATCCAACGATTGCAACACCGTTGTCGCGGGCGCGCCGCGCAGACATTCGGGAATCGCCCGGCCCAGCGCCACGGCGGCGAGCGGGCCGCTGGCAGCGGTATTGTGCGCGCGCAAAAAACGCCCGAGCCAGCCGCCGCCCGTGATGCCGGCGTGCTCCATCAGATCCTGCGCTTCAAAGTGCGACCGCGTGGCGTCCTCCGATCCTGCGGCGTGCACGATGGCAAGCGAGCCGTCCTTGTAAGCGGGCTCCAGTTTTTTTAGCAGCGGGTTCAGCCCGTAAAACCCGTCCAATGGCACGCACTCCCTGCGCGAGATGGCAATGCGCGGCCGGGCGCGGTAATAACCGTCGTCCTCGAGCGGTGCGACGAGATTCAAGCCGTCCGCCCCGCCGCGCAAAAAGATGACAACGAGCGTCTGGCGCTGGTCGCCGTTGCCGGTCAGAAAACTTTGCGCGTCGGACATGGGGCTAGTTGAGGGTTGAGCGTTGACGGTTAATGGAAAAAATCTGCCCCCCACCCCGATCCTTTCCCCATCCGATGGGGAGAGGGAACAGCAAATTGCGTCTCACGAAAATTTCAACCCCGCCCGATTTGCCGACAACCTGACGATGATTCTCCCTCTCCCCTTCAGAAGGGGAGAGGGCCGGGGTGAGGGGATTTCTCGCCGTCGTTCCCACGTTCAACATCTCTGAAAAGCCGGTGACGCCAGCATCAATGCCAGGCCCGCGCCGGATTCGTGATAGGCTTGCGCTTCGTCGGCGGTCGGTTTGCGGCCCAATAGATGCGCCATCAAGCCGTCGTCGCCGCCGGAGTTTTTTTGCAGTGTCGCGAAATCAATTCGGGTTCCCTTGAGCTTGTTCTCGCTCACGGCCAGCGCAAAATTCCAGCGCCACAGCAGCGTGCCCAGCCACGGCGCGGCGGGTTCGGGATAACCGTCGGGCGTCGGGTAATTGAACGGCGCGTGGCCCATGCGCCGCAGGTAATCAATGATTTCCAGCCCGGCGTCGGTCTTCGCGCCGGTCGCGCGCAGGGCGGACACGATGTAATGGAAGGGCCGCTTGAATTTGTTCCCGCGCGCCCGGCGAAATTCCTCCGAGGCAAACAATGCCCGCAGGGTCGCGCGAATGTCGCCGCTGCTTTGCGTGAAGGCGTCGGCAACCTTTTCAATCGCGCCGGCCGGTGGTTCGTCCGCGATGAAACGCCGGCACAATTTCGTGCTGATGTGCTTCGCGGTTGAAGGATGTCGCGTTACGATTTCCAAAACGCGGTCGAGTTCCCGCTGGCCGAGCCGTTCGCGGTCTTCCTTGTTCAAGCGGTCGGGGATGGCGGAAATCTTTTGCCCCAGCACTTCCTTTGCATCGCAATCGTGCTGGTGCAGTTTGAATTCCACCTTGCCGATTTCAAAATACGGCGGGCGATTGCGCGAGCGCACCGTCCAGCCGGTCAGGCAGCGCGCCACTTCCATCACGTCGCGCTGCGTGTAGCCGCCGTGAACGCCCAGCGTGTGCAGCTCCAGCAATTCGCGCGCGTAATTTTCGTTCGGCTTGTCTTTGCGATTTTCGCGGCGATTCACGCGCCCGTCGAGATACCACAGCATCGCCGGACTCAACGCGGACGCGCGCAGCAGGTCGGCAAATTTTCCGAGCGCGTGCCGGCGAATCACCTCGCGGTCGTCGGCCACCTTGAGCCATTTCGCATCGCCCTTGGACGGGTCTATGTTGAAGTGGTCGGACCAGAACTGAACCATCACTTCAAACAACTGCCGTTCGGACAACACGGCGCGGGTCAGGGTGCCGCGCATCAGTTCGTTCTGCAACAATTCCTCCTGATACTCGAACAATTCCCCGAGCGGCTGGGCGAGGGTTTCAAACCGGCGCACGGCGTAATCGGTCTCGTCGTCAGGAATCTTTTCCGGGCTTAACTGGTGGTCGAGGTAGGCGGCCGCAGCCTCGTCAGGAGTTGCCCCCTGTTTTTTTACGCGCTCGTATTCGCCAGGCCGCGCACCGAACGCGGCCCGGTTCAGGGCGTGGGTGACGGCGTCAATCTGCTCCGAAGCGGGCGGCGCGAAGGGGCCGGAATTTTTTGCCGGCTCGTAAAGCGCGCGGACTTCACGCGGCAACCGGTCGCACCCCACCGTTGCCAGCAACGCCGCGCTGCTGCCGCCGACCTTCAGAAATTTTCGGCGCGTGAGGTTCATTTATTTTTCACGCCGGGGACGGATTCATGACCGGCGGCGGGTGATCGGGCGTTGATTTCATGGATTTCAAACTCAATACAAACGCGCCAAGGCCACTGGCCAGCGCCCAAACCGGCAGCACGAACCAGCCAAAAAACGGCAGCAAAAATGTCAGCGACAACAACACGCCGCCGCGCAAGACGCGACGCCAGGGCTGGCGTTCGTCCAGCGGCGACGGCAACCCCGCGCCAATGCGCCGCACCAGTCCAGTCGAACCCACGAGGCCCAGGAGAACCGGAACCGCCATGATGACGACACCGATTAATTTCAAGACGGGATTGGGCAGTTGGGAAATTTTCGCGCCGGCGACGAAAGGAATCACGCCAATCGCCAGTCCCAGCAACGTGATGCGCACCGGCGTGGCGTAGCGTTCGCTGGCGCGCTGGACGACGTTGGGAAACAACGCGTGCGCCACAAGCCAGTAGCTGACGTAAATCGTCAGCCCGCCGACGATGAGCAGGAAAATTTTCAGAATATCGGCCATGATCATAAGCAAAGTCCTCCAAAGGTGAGCGGTTTCATTCGCGTCCGGTTCGGCGAAAGTTGGCGTTTGGTTGCCATGCCTGGTTTCTACACCATCCCGGCGCGGTTGTTAATCAAAATTCGCGCCCGCCAGGATTCCGCGCCTGCGGGGATCCCGCCACGGGCAATCGGGTCTGAATCCTCGAAATCTTCATTTATTACGCCTCGCATAAATGAGCAACAACTGGTTGCCAAGAAAGCGCGAGCTGTTGCCCGAAGGGGCGGATCAATGGGGTGCGCCGTTGGCGGCGCCGGAGTTGCCGTCGCGTTTACCGGCTCAGGTGCCGAATGGCCTTCGGACAAGAGTTCGCCAGGGCGTGGCCCTCTTTTCAGGGACTTTTATTTAGCGCAGGCCAGGAGTGTTTCTTCCAGCGGGCAATCGCCGCTTCATCGCGCTGAAGGGCCCGACCGCTGGGGCGCCGGAAATTCCAGCTCAGCCGCCCCAAGCGGCGTCACACATGGCTGGAATGCAACCGCACCGTGCGCTGACGTTGGATCAGGGTGGCCACCCACGGCGGCGTCCAGAGGTCGTTGTGGGAGCCGTGAGCTTGGACGCCTTGTGCCAGGGTCCGTAGCAAGGTTCGTTTGTGGGTTGACGTGAGTTTAGGGTGCCGGCCCAAAGACCTCCGTTTCCACGCCTCGGTTTTGGCAGCCTTGCGCTGCCGTTCCCAGCGCAGGGCACTGCCCGGCTGACGTCGCACCGCCGGGCCACTTCCGCTTGCGCAACGCCCCGGGCGAGCAGGGGCATGTCTTCGCGCGCCCGCCTGGCGGTGCCGCTCCTGCGGCAGGATCGTGTTACTTCTTTATGCGAGGGGCAATAGAAGCCTGAATTCTACTACGGCTGGGTGGCTCCAAATTCTTTGCCCAAACAACGCCCCATCATGTCCCCGTCGACTCCATGCCACTGCGGGGGAGGCAGGGAGGATGAGAACGGGGAAAAGACCCGTCATCATCGGGCTTACCCAGGCACTAACGGGCCGAAAAGAATGGTGGAGCCGAGGAGATTCGAACTCCTGACCCCCACAATGCCATTGTGGTGCTCTACCAACTGAGCTACGACCCCATCCCAAAGCGCCGCCACTTTACCGCGCCCGGTGGTGAAGTCAAAAGCAAATTCCGCGCGCCGCGCAAAGTGCTTCCCATTCCCACCGCCAACGGTAGCATGACCGCATGCCAACATTTGACATCGTGAGTGAGGTGAATTCGATGGAAATCGAAAACGCCGTCAACCTGGCGCGAAAGGAACTGGCCAACCGCTTCGATTTCAAGGGGAGCCGGGCCGGAATCGTCCTGGAGAAGAACGAGATCAATCTTTCCGCTGAAGATCAGTTCAAGCTCCAGGCACTGGAAGAAATCGTGATGGGCAAGCTGGCCCGGCGCAACATCAGCCTGAAAAATGTGGAGCGTGGCGAACCCGATGTTTCGCCCCTGGGGCATGCGCGGCAGTCCATCAAGATCAAACAGGGCGTCGCCCCCGAGGTGGCCAAGCAGATCACCACCTTCATCCGGGAACACAAGTTCAAGGTGACGACGCAAATCCAGGATCGGCAAATCCGCGTCACGGGCAAGAGCCGGGATGAATTGCAGGCGGTGATGGCGGCCGTGCGCGGGAAGGATTTCCCGGTGGCCCTGCAGTTTCAGAATTTCCGGGATTGAAGAGGGTGGTGGACGGTCATGGATCTTCCGGAGCAAGTGGCCGACCTGATGGAGCAGCAGCGGCTGCTGCACCCGGGCGAACGGGTTTTGGTGGCGGTTTCCGGCGGTCTGGACTCCGTTGCGTTGTTGACGGTGCTGGAGGAATTGGCGCCGCGCTTCGGGTGGAAGTTGTGCGTGGCGCATTTCAATCATCAGTTGCGCGGCCGCGCCAGTGACGGTGATGAGCGGTTCGTGCAACGCATGGCGCAGCGGCTCAAGCTGCCCTGGCACCCGGGACGCGGCGATGTGGCCGGACTGGCGGCACGGTCGGGAACCTCCATTGAAATGGCGGCGCGACGGTTGCGGCACGAATTTCTGGCCCGGACCGCGCGCCGGTTCCAGTGCCCGGCGATTGCGCTGGCGCATCATGCAGATGACCAGGTGGAACTGTTTTTTTTACGTTTGTTGCGCGGCGCGAGCGGAGAGGGGTTGCGCGGCATGGAACCCCGCTCGGCCTCCCCCGCGGCTCCGCAACTCCGCCTGGTGCGCCCCTTTCTGACGATGGCGCGGAAGGACCTGGAAGCGTTCGTCCGCCAGCGCCGGCTCCGCTTTCGCGAGGACGCCACCAATGCCTCGCGCGTCCCGTTGCGCAACCGGGTGCGCCGCGAACTGCTGCCGTGGCTGCGCAAAGAGTTTCAACCGGCATTGAACCAGGTCGTTCTGCGGACCATGGAGCTGATTGGCGACGATGCCGAAGAGGTGAGCCGGGTGGCACGGCAGTGGGCGGCGGCGCCCGCGCCCCGCCCGGCCTGGGAGCGGTTGCCGCGCGCCCTGCAACGCCGGATCATTCAACAGCGATTGCAACGACTGCAGGTCCCCGTGGATTTCGATTTGGTGGAGCGCCTGCGCCGCAGCGCCGGCCGGCCGATCTCCGTTGGAGACCGCTGGGTCCAGCGGGAGCGGGATGGGCAGTTGCGATGCTTGAGCCAGCCGGCAGCGGAGTTTAATCCGGCCGAGCGGGGCATCGCGCTCACGCCCCGGGGGAGCGTCAATTTCGGCCAGCTGCAGATTGACTGGAAATTAGCCAGGCGCGTGAAGGTTAAGGACAAGGCGGACGGGGTCGAATTTTTCGATGCCGCCAGCGTGGGGCGCCGGATTATTTTACGCCATTGGCGCCCGGGTGACCGGTTTCAACCCATTGGCATGAAAACGGCAGTCAAATTGCAGGACTGCTTTGTCAATCAGAAGATTTCCAGATCACGGAGGCACGAATTAACACTGGCGACCACTTCATCGGGCGTCATTTTTTGGGTGGAAGGCCTGCGTCTCGGCGCGGTCGCCCGCCTGACGCCGGCGACGCGGCAAATTTTGGTCTGGCGTTGGCGCCGCGGGCCGGCCGCGCAATCCTGCATTGCGGGCGGCGCCGAGCCATGCTACGCTCGACGAGCTGGAAACAGGTAGATCATGTCCGAAAATAAGAAGATGAACGGCAACGACAAAAACATGCGCAAGCCGGGCGGCGGTCGGATGCAGCCAAGCACGATTGCGGTGTGGATCGCGATCATCGGCGGCATGGCGCTGCTGTTCAGCATGAAGGGGAAATGGGGGGAACCGAACCGCACCGAAATCTCCCAGTATGATTTTGTGCAAAAGGTGCATTCGAATCTGATCGCCAGCGCCAAGGTCAATTACGGCCAGCAATCCTCCCTGACGGAAATTACCGGGACGTACTACAAGACGGATGAGCAGGGGGAGAAGTTGATGGCCGGCGGCAAGCCGGTGGAAGTGCCCTTCCACACCAAGGTGGTGATGACCGAATCGTTTGCGGACCAGTTGCGCAATGTGAAGCAGATCGAACCACGGGAAAGCAGCGCCTTGTTGTTCAACATTGGCGTGAACATTTTGTTCCTGGGGCTGTTCGTGTTCCTCATCTGGTTCTTCTTCATCCGTCCGATTCGCATGGCGGGCAAGGGAGCTTTGAGCTTTGGCAAGAGCAAGGCGCGGCTGCTGGCGAAGGAACGCAACAAGACCACCTTCAAGGATGTGGCGGGCGTGGAGGAGGCCATTGAGGAGGTTTCGGAACTGGTCGAGTTCCTGAAGGACCCGAAGAAATTCCAGCGTCTGGGTGGCCGGATTCCCAAGGGGGTGCTGATGATTGGGCCGCCCGGCACCGGGAAAACCCTGCTGGCCAAGGCAATCGCCGGAGAGGCGGATGCGGCGTTTTTCAGCATCAGCGGTTCGGATTTCGTGGAAATGTTTGTCGGCGTGGGCGCCAGCCGCGTGCGGGACATGTTTGAACAGGCGCGGAAGAACACGCCCTGCCTGGTGTTCATTGACGAGATTGATGCGGTGGGGCGTTCCCGCGGGCATGGTCTTGGCGGCGGCAACGATGAACGGGAACAGACCCTTAATGCGTTGCTCGTCGAGATGGACGGCTTCGATACGCAGGAGGGCATCATCATCATCGCGGCGACAAACCGCCCCGACGTGCTGGATCCGGCCCTGTTGCGCCCCGGCCGGTTCGACCGGCAGGTTACCGTTAATCTGCCGGACGTGCGGGGACGGGAGGCCATCCTGAAAGTCCACGCGAAAAACGTGAAGCTGCTGCCGGAGGTGGATCTATCGGTGATTGCCCGCGGCACGCCGGGCTTCTCCGGTGCGGAACTGGCCAACTTGCTGAACGAAGCGGCGCTCCTGGCGGCCCGCACGAACAAGAAGGGCATCGGCATGGTGGAACTGGAGGAGGCGCGCGACAAGGTGCGGTGGGGACGGGAACGCCGCAGCATGGCCATGACGGATGAGGAGAAGAAATTTACGGCCTGGCACGAGGCCGGCCATGCACTGGTGAACGTGGTCCTCAAACATACGCATCCCCTGCACAAGGTGACGATTATTCCACGCGGTCAGGCATTGGGCGCAACCATGTACCTGCCCAAGGATGACGTGCTCAGCCGGCGGCGCAAGGAGATGCTCGACACCATCGCCGTCACCATGGCCGGACGCATAGCCGAGTTGATTGTGTCAGAGGACATTTCGACCGGGGCCGCCGGGGACATTCAACAGGCCACGTCCATGGCCCGGGCCATGGTCATGCATTACGGCATGAGCGACAAGCTGGGCATGGTGCTATATGGGGAAAGCCAGGAATACGTTTTCCTGGGGCGCGACATGATGCGCTCCAAGGACTACAGCGAACAGACGGCGCAGGAGATTGATGCCGAGGTCAAACGCATCATTGATGAAGCCTACCAGAAGGCCAAGGACACCATTGACACGCATCGCGACAAACTGGAGATGATCGCCAACGCGTTGCTCGAGTACGAAACGCTTGACGGAACGCAGGTGGAAGAGATTGTGCGGACGGGTAAATTCACGCCGCCGCAGAAGCCGAGCGATCCGGGACCGCTGGTTGGCGCTCCCGCCGGCACGCCGCTGCCGGAGGCGCCGCCCAAACAAGTCCCGCCAACCTTGCCCGGCTTGGGAACGCCCGCCCCGGCGCCCGCCGCCAAGATCCGGCTTCCCCTCCGGAACCCGCGCTGAGTAAGCTGGCCTCGCATGATCATTGCGCCGTCGCTGCTGGCCGCTGATTTCGGCCACTTCGCCAAGGAAACCGCCCGGGTGCAAAAAACCGATGCGGAATGGCTGCACCTGGACATCATGGATGGGCATTTCGTGCCGAACCTTTCTTTTGGTCCGCAGGTCGTCAAAGCTGTCCGTTCCCTAAGCCGGCAATTCTTCGATGTGCATTTGATGTGCAGTCAACCGGAGATTCTGCTCGAACCCTTTGTCCGGGCGGGCGCGGATCAGCTGATTGTGCATGTCGAATTGGGGGAAGCGGTGCTGCCGTTACTCTGGAAAATCCGCTCCTTGGGCCGCCGCGTCGGCCTGGCCATCAACCCGCCCACCGAAATCCGCCGCGTTGCGCCCTACCTGGACAAGATCGATCATCTGCTGGTCATGACCGTGAATCCCGGATTTGGCGGACAGGACTTTATCCACGAAGCGCTGCCCAAGGTGCAGCAGGCCCGGGACTGGCGGGGGGAAAAAGGGCTGGCGTTTTCCATTGGGGTGGATGGCGGAGTGGGTTTCGACACGGTGGGGGAATGCGCGCAGGCGGGGGCGGACGTTTTCGTGAGCGGCAGCGCGTTGTTTGCCGCTCCCAGTTTGAAGCGGGCGGTGACGCGCATGCGCCGCCTGGCCCACGAACACGATCCCGCCCTGGCGGATCTGAAAATTTCCACACCCGCATCATGAGCATCAAATTTGGCACCGACGGTTGGCGCGCAGTAATCGCCGAGGAATTCACGTTTGCCAATGTCGCCCGCGTCGCGCAGGCCACGGCGGATTATTGGAAGGCCCATCCGGTGGCCGGCACAGAGCGGACGGTGGTGATCGGTTACGATCGGCGCTTTCTCTCGGATGCATTTGCCCGCCGCGCCGCCGAGGTGTTTGCCGGAAATGATTTCACCGTCGTGCTCACGCCCGCCCCCACGCCGACCCCGTCGGTCTCCTTTGCCGTCAAGGCCCTGCGGGCGGTGGGCGGGGTCATGCTGACGGCCAGCCACAACCCGCCGGTTTTTAACGGCTTCAAACTGAAATCGCATTATGGCGGGTCGAGTGATCCCCAAACCTGCCGGGACATCGAAAGCTGGCTGGATCGGAATCCGGTCCGCGCGGTGGCCGCGGACGCGGCGATCAGGGACCGGCGAATCAGGCTCCAGGATGTGCGGCCCAGACATTATGCCGCGCTGAAAAAGCTGGTGGATTTCAAACGCATCGCCGGATCTGGATTGCGGTTTGCGCACGATGCCCTGTTTGGCGTGGGCGCCGGCTGTTTTGAGCAGTTGCTTGCGGGCACGACCTGCAAAGTCACCACGCTCAATGGCGCACACGATCCCTTGTTCGGCGGCATCAATCCCGAACCCGTCGTCGCCAATTACACGCGCACCCAGGCCTATCTGAAAAAGCACCCGCACGATCTTTGCCTGGTCACGGATGGCGATGCGGATCGCATCGGCGGCATGGATGGCCGCGGCCGTTATCTGACCACCCACATTCTCATCTGCCTGCTGCTGGCGCACCTTTACCACAACCGCCACGGCCAAGGACGCGTGGTCAAGGCGCTGACCACGACTTCCATGCTGGATAAGATGTGTGCAGCCTACGGCCTGCCGTTGACCGAGACGGGCGTGGGGTTCAAGTACATTTGTGCTGAAATGTTGCAGGGCGGCGTGCTGCTTGGCGCCGAGGAAAGCGGAGGAATCGGATTCCCGAGGCACATTCCCGAGCGGGATGGGATCGCCGCGGGGCTGATGCTGCTGGAAATGCTGGCGATTGAAAACGGCTCCCTGAACCGCTTGATCGCCCGGCTGGAGAAGCAATTTGGGCCGCATCGGTACGGCCGGATCGACACACCCTTCCCCCTGGAGAAACGGGAGGCCTTGATGGAATTCCTCAAGCGTCAGGCGCCCGACACGTTGTTGCGCTCACCGGTGGTGCAGGTCAAAACCTTCGACGGCGTGAAATACGTTGCGCAAGACGATTCCTGGCTGATGCTGCGCGGTTCGGGAACCGAGCCCATCCTGCGCATTTACGCCGAGGCCGGCTCAGAAGCCACCGTGGCCAGGCTGCTGCGGCTCGGCGAATCATTGACAAAGCACGTTTAACGGCCACAATGGGAGCGGATGGGGACACGAGTTCTTCGTATGAACCCGTTCGCGGGCAAAGCGTCCGGATTTCGGCATCAGAACGTCTGCCGGGCAGAAACATGCACCGGCCGTCGGGGTTGTGAGGTTGTGCGGCGCGTTTCCCGGCTTGAATGACTGCATTGAAATTGAACGCACCACGCCTATGAAAAAAACGACCAGAAAAACTACTTCCAGCAAAGTGAACAAGACCAGCGCCAGGGCGGTTGCGGCGCCAACGCTCGCCGTGAGCACCCGCAGCAGCCAGACGCAGTTGCCCGTACGGCAGGCGTCCGCCAGCCCGGCCGCCACGGTGACCATCGAGGCGAAAATTGATGTCGGCTTTGGCAACAATCTGTTCGCCCGCGGCCAGGGCGGCGGGCTTTCCTGGGAACACGGCCTTCCACTGCAGAACATTGATTCGCGCACTTGGCGCCTGATCGTGCCGGCCAGGGAGCAGGTGCAATTCAAGCTGCTCATCAATGACTCCATCTGGGCGCAGGGAGAGGACGTAATTGCGACTCCCGGCAAAACCGTCGAAGTCACCCCGGCCTTTTAACCGGCCCCGGCGTCAATGCGGAGGCCCGGAGGCGGTGCGTGGTCCACGTGCCACGAGCCGGGCTGCGTGTCCGGGGTGGACCTTATTCGGCAGCGTAGGTTTTCACCTGAACCTGACGCGCGCTTTCCGGTGGAAAATGTAATTTCCCACGTCGGTAATCTTCGCGCCGCCACTGCAGGAATGCCGCACACTTGGCGGGAGTCGCCTTGTTGCGGAGCGGCCAATAACGCTGGAAATCCTGTTGCAGCTGGCGTAATGCCCTTCCGCCGCTTTGCGCCAGCGCTTTTGCCTGCGCCTGCTGACCGTGCGCCAGGGCTTGTTGCCAGTGCATGATCCGACACGATTCCTGGGCCATCCGTGCGGCCAGATCAAGTTCCGTCTGCAGGATGCGCGCGGCGGCGGACTCCGGGCGGCCCCGGGCTAAAATGGCGCGCTGGCGTTCCACCTCGTTCCCCGCGGCGGCAATCCGCCGCGCTTTAATGCGGGCATAGTATTTGAGCCCGCTGCGGCAGAACAGTTCCCGCGTTTCGGGCGGAGGCGCGGCAATGACCGCGCCGAACGGCGTCACGTTGGCTTCGCAATAGCGGAATTTTTCGTGGGCCACGCCGAGCGCCAGAGCCGCCCGGGCGATGCGTTGCGTGCGGTCTTCATAAACCTCGCGACTCAACACCGGAACGAGCAGGGTCTCATCGAACGACTGGCTGCACCACGCGTGCGCGGCGCCCACGACGTAGAGCGGCCAGCTCACCGCCAGCGGTTGGGGATGGCCGCCGTCGCCCCAGTCGGTGTTGAGGTATCCGCTCGCGCCGTGTTTGCGTCCGGCGCGGGCGGCGCTGCGCAGATTGGCCAGCGCCGTCCCGTGCCGGCCGATCAACGACATCCAGGTGGCCGTGCCCGGACACACGTAGAAAGGAATGCGGGATTGCGCAAATATCGCCGCCTCTTTATCAAACGGATGCGTGGCCTCGTAACCCCAGTTCAGCGCGATCACCGGCGACGGCAGGTGTTTGATCAGTTCCGGATGGTTCAGGATGATGTCGCCCCAAAACATCATGGTGCGGCCGCGACGGGTGACTTCGCGGTGAATCTGCTTCAGAAAATCCAGGTACACCCGGCCTTTGCCGCGGCGCGCGCAGAGTGCCCGGCTCCGGCCGCGCCCCAGATCCCAGGTCTCATCGCAACCGACGTTGAAATAACGGCTGGAAAAATTCGGCAGCAATTCGTCGTACAGTTCCCGGATGAATTTGATCGTGCCCCGATGATTGGGCGCGAGGGTGGTGGGGAAGCGCAGGAAATCACCGGTGGACCCTTCATACGGCTCGGAAACTTCCGCGAGCTGGCGCAACCGTGGATGTTCGAGAAAATAGCGCAGATGGCCGAAGGAGTTTTGATTCGGCACCAGGTCAATGCCGAGCTCGCGGCAGCGGGCGTCGAGCGTGCGAATCTCCCGGGCGGTCAGCGCACCCCACGCCTGCCAGACGGAGCGATAGCGGCGATAGGCAAACGTGTGCTCCGTGTAGAGTTGAAACTCGTTGATTTTGAAATCCGCCAGGCGCTCGACCAGATCAAGCAATGTTTCCAGTTTCGGCACCCGACCGCGCGAGATGTCCAGCATCACGCCGCGCCGCGCGAAATCCGGCCAGTCGCGGATTTTGAGGCAGGGCAGGCGCCGGCCGTATGCGCGAAGCAGCTGACGCAGCGTCGCCCCGGCGGCGCGCAAACCGCCCAGCTCGCGATATTCAACGCGCACGCCCTGGCGGCTGATCCTCAGCGAGTAACCTTCCGGATGGTCGGGCGCTTTGCGGCTGCGGACAAAGGAAAACGCCCGCAGCGGCTGGTTGGACGGCAGAACGAAACTCCCGGCGAGCCGTTCAAGTGAGCGGGGGTAGGGAAGCAGATTCAACTTCATCGAAAACTAGATTTGTTGTTCATGGAGCATCTGGCCGGATTGCAGAAAGGTGATGAGCAACCCGTCTCCACCGCAAAGCGTCGTTCCGGGAGATGCCAGTAACCCGCAGCCCGCGGGAGGCTTCCGGGGACCTGTCCGGCCATTGTGATGGTCGGAGAATCCGGTCATGGGAGGTTACCCGTTCCTGCACTCGGGGCAAGGCCCCGGGTAAATTCAAGTGACGGATCTCGGACATGGAATTCAACGTCGGGAAATCCACCCCCAATCACCCCCCGCAACAGACCGCCGGTGGCCCGGCCCGGTGCTCCGATCGCCAGTTCGGTCAGTTTGCCGGATGCTTCTGCTGCAAACTGATAGTCGCGCACCGGCGGGATTAAGAACCGGATCCTCTGGACCGGCTTGCCGGGCGTCATCTTGTTGATCTTTTCAATCACCCGATCCTGGCGCGTGGCTACTTTTCGATCATTCCGGTGTTACGGGCGTAGTTGAAGAGGCCGCCGGCATCGACGACTGGGCGCACGTCGCCCAGTTGTTTGAACGAATAAAC
>Ga0116142_10000323_pt1 | contig 64539 bp, 55 predicted proteins | sample AD_UKC033_MetaG_FD_89785 | JGI IMG/M metagenome (GOLD analysis project Ga0116142, IMG submission 89785) | Active sludge microbial communities of municipal wastewater-treating anaerobic digesters from USA - AD_UKC033_MetaG | ecosystem: Engineered > Bioreactor > Anaerobic > Digestate | place: USA... | reverse complement strand
GGAAAGATCGTAGAAGAGTTAACAGGTATGACACTTGACCAGTATACACAAAAAACTTTCTACAATAAAATCGGAATGTATTCAACCGGGTTCAAACCCCGTAATAAATTTCAGCAGGAATGCCTGGTACCTACAGAAACAGAAAAACATTTCCGCCAGCAAACAACAAAGGGTGATGTGCATGATGAAGGCGCTTCCATGTTTGGAGGAGTGGCAGGCCATGCCGGTTTGTTTTCCAATGCGTATGATTTATCCTTGCTATACCAGATGTTATTAAATGGCGGTGAACTGAATGGAGAACGATATTTAAAGCCGGAAACGATCAGACTTTTTACTTCTTATAACAGTAAAATAAGCCGTCGTGGTCTGGGGTTTGATAAACCTGAAAAAGATAATGCCATCCGCAAGGATCCTTATCCTTCACTATTGGCTTCGCCCAAAACATTTGGCCATACTGGTTTTACGGGTACCTGTGTATGGGTAGACCCGGAACATGAACTTGTTTATATATTCCTTTCTAACCGGGTGCATCCTACCAGGGATAATAACAAGCTGGGGCAATTATTGATAAGAGGAAAAATACAGGATGCGATTTATAAGGCGTTGGGTGTAGAGTAAGAAAATAAATATTACGTATTAGTTGAAGGTTTATCCTTCCCCTGGTTGGGATTATCCGGCCTTTGCTGGCCTGCCTGCCGGTCAGGCAGGTTTCTGTTTGGATTATTTGGTCTTTGCTGGCTCCTGTTCGGGTTGTTTGGTCTTTGTTGTTGATTACCGCCACCTTGCTGGCCTGCCTGCCGGTTAGGCTGGTTACGTTGCTGGTTATTTCCTTGTTGTTTCCGCTGTTGATTACCACCCTGCTGTTGTCCGCCCTGTGGTCTTTGTTGCGGCCGTTGATTTTTCTGCTGCTGTTGTTGTTTCTTTTTCTTATCTGCTTTTTCCAGTGTACGTAAACTGATTTGTCCTACCAGCTCAACAAATTCCGGCTCTGCTTCTTTGGGTTTGCCAGATGTTACTTCCACAGGTTCCAGTTCATCAGGCCGTATACCCTGCTGGTTCAGTGATTTTATTTTGCTCACTCTTTCCAAACTCAGGGGGTATTGCTTATTACTGTCAGGTAATGTGTACCACATCAAGTTTTTGAAAATATCTTTCTTGATCAGGAAGGCATTGCCTTTGGCCACCTGTAATACATCACAGTTATCAGGAAAATGCTGCAGGGCATCCAGGTAGGTATCCAGTTCATAATTCAAACAACATTTTAGTCGTCCGCACTGGCCGCTTAGTTTTGTTTGATTGATTGAAAGATTCTGGTAACGGGCAGCTGCCGTATTCACTGATTTAAAATCAGTCAACCAGGTGCTACAGCAAAGTTCACGGCCGCAACTGCCAATACCGCCCACTTTACCAGCTTCCTGCCTGGCGCCGATCTGGCGCATTTCTACCTTCACTTTAAATTCAGAAGCATATACTTTGATCAGCTCCCGGAAATCAACCCGTCCGTCAGCGATATAAAAGAAAGTTGCTTTTCGTCCGTCTGCCTGCATTTCCACCTGGCTTATTTTCATATCCAGTTTCAATTGTTTGGCTATGGCACGGCTGCGGATCACAGCCTCTGGTTCTCTTGCTTTATTTTGATTTCTTATCTCAATATCACGATCAGTTGCCCGCCGTAATACTTTTTTCATTTCGGGGTTATCTTCCTTCACTCCCCGCTTCTTCATTTGCAGTCGAACGATTTCACCAGTCAGCGACACTTCACCCACGTCAAAACCGCTTACTCCCTCAACGGCTATCAGGTCCCCTTTTTCAAAAGGTTGTAAGGATGTATTTCTGAAAAAATCTTTTCGGGTACCCTGGCTGAAGCTGACTTCAATCACTTTACAGGCACTATCCATATCAACAATGGGCATGTTGAGCAACCAGTCATGAGCATTCATGCGGTTACACCCGCCGGAACTACATCCTCCGTTACTCTTACATCCGTTTGGTTTTCCGCCTGTAGCGGTGCTGCAACCTGTACAACTCATTTCTGACTTTAAATTTCAGACCTGCCTGTCGGCAGGCAAGCTGATGATTAAATATTTTGAGGAGAGATGATGAACCTGGCTATAATACTACTATCAGGCTTTCGTTGCGTCGCACACTTCAGGGTTCTGTTCGCTGCTGAGCAAAGGCGAAACCATTTGAACAGCAATCTTATATGTAGAAGTAGTTAGGAACACAAGAAATAAATTCATCAAATCTTTAGGGCCATTTCCTTTTCTCTTTTCTCCCTGCCTTCAGACAGGCTTCAGCCTCTTAGCCCAACCTCAATCCATCAAAAATACAATCTTATCCTGAATAATATGGTATAGTTTAATGGTGAGGGCATGGAAGAGTATTTTGCCATTGGCATTCCTTTCTATGTAGTAGCTGGCCCTGTCAAGCTCCTCAATAATAGCCTGCTGCTGCTCAATACCGGCTATTTTGTTTAGTCGTTCTGCAAAATCCCGTTCGGTACCGAAGGCACCCGGGGCATCACCTGTGGCCCGGAGCAGGATGGCCTGTTCCAGCAAATGATTAAAATAGCGGAGAAACTGTTTTTGCTTTTCCCGTCCCAGGCGACTGATCTCTTCCACCCATTTGGTTTGTGCCACCGGCCCTGTTTTCAAAACAGCATTCAGCCATTCCCGTAAAAGAGCCTGCCAGTCTTCTTCAGCATGTTGCACCAATTGCAGGGCTTCCCGGTAATTGCCTTCACTTACACTGGCTACCTGCCGGGCAATAGCCGATTCGGTTTTATTGCGATTGGTAAGAGCCTCTTCAATATCTTTTGTTTCTAATGCAGGTACTTTTATCATCTGGCAACGGCTGACAATAGTTTGCAACACCAGCGCATCATTTTCAGCCACAAGAATAAACAAGGTATTTGGCGGGGGTTCTTCTATCAGTTTTAATAATTTATTTCCTTCTGCTCCCAGCATTTCCGGCATCCACATGATGAGGATTTTATACTCACTTTCAAAACTCTTCAGGCTCAGTTTGCGGATAATGTCATTACACTCTTCTGCGGTTATCTTTCCCTGGCTGTTTTCTTTTTCTTTGATCAGTTCTATCCAGTCGAAAGAGTTGCCGTAAGGATTTAGTTTTATAAATTCTCTCCACTCAGTAATAAAGTCAGTGGCGACAGGTTTATCCCCGGCTTTCTTAGTAACAGTAGGATAAGAAAAATGAATATCGGGATGCACCAATTGGGCAGCTTTCTGACAGGCCGGGCAGATACCACAACTATCAACCTCACCCCCAGGCCCCCTCTCCTGCGGGAGAGAAGGAGGTTCATCCCCGAATAAGGACGGTGCTTGTTGTAAGGCCGCCATATTTTTTCCGTTTACCTTTTCGCAAACTACATACTGGGCAAAGGCCAGTGCCAATGGCAATGCGCCACTCCCTTCTTTTCCTAAGAATAGTAAAGCATGGCTCAGCCGGTTATGTTGCACCAGTTCTGCCAGTTGTTGTTTTACTGACTGCTGACCTATGATGTCGGAGAATTGCATGGAAGGCGAAAATAAATCTTCTAAACAAGAAAAAACGACACTATATAATACAGCATCGCTTTTCCGGGTAATCTTATTTATTACAGTAGCTCCTGGTTCTATTTCAGGTATTGCAGCACTTCCTCACTCATCGGATTTGATTTGTGATGAAACACAGCAACTAATTTTCCATTTTCATCCAGCAGGAATTTGGTAAAATTCCAGATAACAGGATCCTGTAAAAATCTTTTCCAGACAATATCTTTTGAATTGCCGACTGGTACATTTTTCGCCAGTTCTTTAGATTCCTCATTCAGGTATTTGAACAATGGATGAATATCATCACCCCGTACAGATACTTTTTCGGCCAGCGGAAAAGTAACGCCATAGTTCTTAGTGCAAAATTCTTTTATATCAGCATTAGTACCAGGTTCCTGTTCACCAAAGTTATTGGCCGGAAAACCTACTATTACCAGTTTGTCTTTATATTTTTCATACAAAGTTTCCAGGTCTTTATACTGAGGAGTGTTGCCGCATTTAGAGGCAGTGTTAACGATCATGATTTTTTTTCCTTTGTATTGGGAAAAATCAATATCAGTTCCATCCAGACCGGGTACTTTAAAGTCATAAATAGAGCCGCCGGTTAAAGTAGTAGCTAAGATCATAGTCAAAAGCAATATTTTCATAATTGAAGTTTTCGTTTCAGGAGAATAACAAAGTTATATCAACCTTGTTTTAATCGGGCATTAAATATTGAAAGTTGCCATTACTGCTTTTCAAAACAACCGAGATCCGGCAGGCCAACAGGTCTTGGTTTTCCGTCTAAGTCGGTAGTTACCCCTGCGTTAACTCCTTTATTAAGGGCGGGAGACGCTGTATTCAGCCTGAAGTCATAATAATTTTTTGAGGTATTAATACTGTCGAACAGGGGCGGCTGGTTATTGATGATCTGGTTGCTGGTGATATTTGAAGGAGGGGTTTGTACTTTCCAGAGATTATAATCAAAACTGACATTAAAAGTGGTGGTACCATTTTTAATTACCACCACTTCATCATTCACCAATCCATTTTCGCCCCAGAAAAGACAATTGCGGAATATAGCATTCAGGTTGTTTGAAATATTATTAGCCGTATTACTTAAGGTAAGTACAGGGTTTTTATGTTCAATGAAACGATTGGCATAGGTAACTACGGTGCAATGGGTAAACTGGTAATCACCACCCTGGGCCAGAAAAAGATTTTTACCACAATTTGTGATCAGGCAATTTCGGGCCCTGATACTTGAATTCAATGAAATGATACCGGCATCATAGGCATTATCAATAATACATTCATTCAAGGTAAGTTTTGGATTGGCATTCGGTGATGGCGCTGTAATGCCAATTGCCTGGTAAGCATTTTTAATTATTGTATAATTGAGAATATTATCTTTCGCATTATCCAAAAAGAAAATACCCGGCCAGCTGGCAGGAAAATCTTTGTAAGGATCATCCAGCCTGTCTCCCTGGAAGTAAACCCTGTCAGCAGTATCTTTCAACCCGTTTACCTGTAAAGTGCCATCCACAACAATGGGAGCATCTGCATGAATATAAATACGGCACCCATTATTAATGGTCAGTGTTTGATTAGTGTTTACCAGCAATGATCCAAGAATAACGTAGGGCAGGTCATTATTCCATATCTCATTTGTGTTTATCACTCTATCCCTGAAAAAATGAGCATTCTGTCCCCATGCTTCCAACTGCACCAGTTTGTCGTTCCCATTATAGCTTATTTCAATACTGTCCCTGATAACAAAAGGAAGATTGGCAGCAGTGGGGTTAATATTGACCTGTACAAATACATAAAGGCTATCATTGGCATTTATTTCAAGATTGCTGAACTGCGAACCGGGAACACCGTCTACATTCATTTTGAAAGAAGAAGAGGAACCTCCCAGCAGCTTCAGCGAAGACAAACGAAGTTTTTGATTATTCTCGTTTATTATCTTAAATGTTCTGTACGTAGAGCCGGCTGTAACAAATACCGTATCATATTTCAATGTATCAGCGCTAATACTGACTATTGCATCCGAAGAGGTGATAAATGAATCTTTCCGGCATGAAAAAAGAATGATCAATAAGGATATCGTAAGTATTCCGGGAGTCTTCATTGCAGTCAAAAATACTTCAACTAGTTGAGATTAACGGGATGCTATACAAAGTGTGGCAATACTTAACCGTACATTTTCGGCTTTTAATAGTTCATTTCCGCAAGCTTCCAGTGTGGCACCGGTGGTCACTACATCATCTACCAGCAGCAGGTGCATATTTTTTATTGCATCAGCATCTGAAAGGATAAATTTTCCTTCCATATTTTTCCATCTTTCTATCCTGCCTTTTTTTGTTTGTGTTTCTGTATACTGAGGACGGCTGATTATTCTATCCAGCACCGGAAGGTTCATGGCTTCAGCCATTCCCTCACATAAAATGGCAGCCTGGTTATACCCCCTTTTTTTTTCTTTGGCAGCGAATAATGGGAGTGGAACCAGTGCATCTGCTTCAAACCGGGCTGATTTTTTTATCTGTTCTCCCATTATTTTGCCTAATTGCATCCCCAGTTCCTTATTTCCTTTGTATTTAAACTGGTGCATCAGGTGCTGCATCAGTGATTCTTTAGTGAAGTAGAATTGGGCAGTGGCACCAGCGAGTGGCAATCGTCCCCAAAATATTTTCTCCACGGGATTATCGGGATGTAATTCAAAATTTGTTTCCGGCATAGCATCTATACATCTCATGCACAATACGGATTCCTCGTGCAATATATCGCTGCCGCATCCCGTACATATATGCGGGAATAACAGGTGCAGAACAGAGTCTTTTATTTCTTTTAGTGTGATCATTGGAACAGGTATCTGTACACTTCCTCCACTCTGCCCATCATTACCACTTCAATATTGAATTTTTGTTTTGCTAATCCTTTCTGGTTGTATTTGGAAACAATGATTTTTTCAAAACCCAGTTTTTCAGCCTCTGCAATACGTTGTTCAATGCGGTTAACAGCTCTTATTTCCCCGCTCAGGCCTACTTCTCCGGCAAAACATATGTGCTGGGGCACAGTAACATCTTCATAAGATGACAATAGGGCGCAGAGTACAGCCAGGTCAATAGAAGGATCTTCTACTTTAATTCCTCCGGCAATATTCAGGAACACATCCTTCATACCGAAATGAAACCCACCTCTTTTTTCCAATACAGCCAGTAACAACTGTAAACGCCTTAGATCAAAACCACTGACAGTACGCTGAGGTGTTCCATAAACAGATTGAGTGACCAATGCCTGTACCTCGATAAGTAAAGGCCGCATACCTTCTATTGTTGCTGCAATGGCTATACCACTAAGCTGATCCTCTTTTTGAGTAATTAATATTTCACTGGGGTTTAAAACGCCTCTCATGCCTTCGTCGGTCATTTCATAAATGCCTAGCTCGGCGGTACTTCCAAAACGATTCTTTAGTGTTCTTAAAATTCTATAAGCATAATGCCGGTCACCTTCAAACTGCAATACTGTATCGACCATATGTTCCAGGATCTTTGGTCCGGCAATACTACCATCCTTGGTTATATGCCCTATCAGGAAAACAGGAGTATTGGTCTCTTTAGCAAAACGTTGAAATTCTGCAGCACATTCTCTTATCTGTGATACACTGCCCGGGGAAGAATCAATGAAATTTGTTTGCAATGTTTGTATAGAATCTACAATGACTAACTGCGGTTTCAGTTTTTTTATCTCCTGGAAAATAGTTTGCGTGGACGTTTCAGTTAGCAAGTAGAAATTATCATTTTTTAATCCCAGGCGGTTGGCACGCATTTTAATTTGCTGTTCACTTTCTTCTCCGCTTATATAAAGAACAGAAACATTTTTAAGCCATAAGCCATTTTGTAAAAACAAAGTTGATTTACCAATACCAGGTTCTCCGGCAACCAACACCAAACTTCCGGGAACAATACCACCGCCTAATACACGGTTCAACTCCGGATCAGCAGTGGGTAATCTTTTTTCTTCGCTGCTCTTTACCTCATTCAATGAGATGGTTTTGCTGATTCTTTTTTCCTCTGAATAGTCTTTCCAGGTATTGCTGTTTTTTGAATTATCTTTTTGAACCAGTTCTTCAACAAATGTATTCCACTGACCACAAGAAGGACATTGACCTACCCATTTCACACTTTCGTAGCCACAATTCTGACAAAAAAATGATGTCTTCACTTTACTCATGTAATAAAATTAAATGATTGCTTGTGTTTATTCAGTTTCCGGATCAATGAATAAAATAAAATGACTGAAACAATAAACAAGAACCAGGAAAATGCCTGAAAAAAAAAGATCAGGATTGCCAGAAATGACGACGGTATTTAAAATGTAAAAAGGGCCAACCTTGCGATTGACCCTTTTACTTACTAACCCATTAAATTCTATTGCTAAGTTACAATTATGCCCCACATTTCAAAATAAATTTTTAGTGCTGTGAATAACTTACGAAGGCTGTCATGAAGGAAAAAAGTAAAAAATTTTCAAAGAATTTATTTTTTTAATTATTTGATTTTCAAATAGTTAAAAGATGATTATAGAGTTGCTCAATAAATTTTAAACTAAGCTGTATTCTACTTTTTGACTTTTTTGAATGACAAAAAGGCTGAAAAAATCGTCCTGATCCAAATGGTAATAAATTTGTTATATAATCTGTTCAACTAAACAATTTTTAGACATGACAAGTGAAATTATGATAGTCTCCCTGGTGTTTTTAGGCATCAGTTTTCTCGTCTCGGCCATCCTTAAGAGTAAGTTTACGAAGTATGCTAAAGTCCCGCTTTCCAGTGGCTTGTCTGGCCGGGAAATTGCCGAAAAAATGCTCCGGGAGAACGGAATTTATGACGTAAAAGTAACATCTGTAGAAGGCTTTTTAAGCGACCATTATAACCCGGTAAATAAAACAGTGAACCTGAGCCCGGATGTGTACAGCGGAACCAGCGTTTCAGCTGCAGCAGTGGCTGCCCATGAATGCGGTCATGCAGTACAACATGCTAACGCTTATGGACCGTTGGTTTTCAGGAGCAAAATGGTTCCGGCTGTTCAGGTAAGCTCAATGCTGGTTAACTGGATTTTGCTTGCCGGAATGATTATTTTGGCGACCACAAAGAGCCCTACAGTTCTCCTCATTGGTATCATTGTTATGAGTGTAACCGTTCTTTTTACCCTTATTACTCTCCCGGTCGAGTTTGATGCCAGTAAGAGAGCTTTAGCATGGCTTGACAGAACCAATGTTACTGGCCCCGCTGAATACCCTAAAGCAAAAGATGCTTTAAAATGGGCGGCAACTACCTATGTGGTGGCAGCTTTAGCAGCAGTCGTTACGCTTATACAATACATAATGATATATATGGGTAGCAGGGACAGAAGCTGATTTTCTTAACAATAGTCAATTAATTTTAAATCCTTTCTTACAACCGTGCAGCAATTTGCACGGTTTTTTTTGTCTTTAAGCTTTCGTTAAATATTTTCGCCACTGATCTGAAAAGACTCAGGCTTAGTGCAGATGGGTTTGCCTATACCTTATAGAGAGATAGACGCTTCAGCCGGTGTTCTTGTTCAAAACGATGGGTACTAAAAATATTTGCTTGTGAGAAAAAGAAAACCCCGGTTAATCCGGGGTTTTTTCTTTAAAACTTATAACTTAATTTCTTCGTCATGCTGATCGAAGAATTTGTATTCGGTAAGGTGATAATTGCTGTCTTGCTCGAGTCTTGTTTTTTGTCCAAACTTCCTTTTCCACTTTGCCATCTTGGTGCTCCAGGGCCAGCCTTTTGTAAGGTATGAATAGAGTATGGGGTGAACAACCAGTTTAAGATTGCCATTCTTGTGAGTAATGAGATAGCTTAAATTCTTTTCTATTTCATCTTCCAGTAACAGGGTAGATGAAATTTTTCCGGTACCATTACAACTTGGACAAACTTCCTGTGTATTGATATTCATCTCAGGCTTCATCCGTTGGCGGGTAATCTGCATCAGGCCAAATTTGGAAATAGGAAGTACTGCATGTTTGGCTCTGTCAGGTGCCATGAACTCCTCCATTCTTTCCATTAGTTTTCTCTTATTGTCGGGCAACTTCATATCTATGAAGTCAACGACGATAATACCACCCAGATCTCTCAGGCGAAGCTGGCGGGCAATCTCTTCGGCAGCTTCCAGGTTTGTTTCCAGTGCGTTTTGTTCCTGGTTATTACTTACACTTTTATAACCGCTGTTTACATCTATTACATGCAGGGCTTCTGTATGCTCAATGATAAGATAAGCGCCGCTGTTAAGATTTACTGTTTTTCCAAAAGATGATTTTACCTGCTTGGTAATACCAAATGAATCAAATATGGGCGAACCATTCTGATAAAAAGAAACGATGTCAGCTTTTTCCGGTGCGATGCGCTGAATGTAATTCTTAGTATCGCTGTAAATATTCCTGTCATTAACAACGATCTTATTAAAGTCTTCATTCAGCAGGTCACGAAGAATACTTGTGGTCTTTGTTTGCTCACTAAGAATCTTTGCAGGCGCTGCGGCTCCTTTCAGATTTTGCTGGATGCTTTTCCACATGTCCACCAGGGCTGAAAGATCTTCATGTAATTCGGCAGTATTTTTTCCTTCAGCAGCAGTTCTTACAATTACACCAAAATTCTTTGACTTGATCGCCTCGACTATCTTCTGCAATCTTTTTCTTTCTTCAGAAGAGTGAATCTTTCTCGAGACCGCAACAATATCATTGAATGGTGTCAAAACCACAAAACGGCCAGGTAAAGAAATTTCGCAACTCAGTCTCGGGCCTTTCGCTGCAATTGGTTCTTTCAATATTTGAACAAGAATGTTAGGTTTACCGCCCAACACTTCGTTAATCTTTCCTGTTTTGACGATTTCCGGCTCGATAGTGAATTTGCTGAAATCAAGTCCTTCCTCGCTTTTGTCGGACATACACATACCGGTGAACTTGAGCAGCGATTTTGCATAAGGACTCAGGTCTGTATAATGCAGAAACGCATCCTTCTCAAATCCTACATCCACAAAAGCAGCATTCAGCCCGGGTATCAGTTTTTTTACTTTTCCCAGGTATAGGTCTCCCACTGCAAAACGGGCATCGCTTTTTTCGCTATGCAGTTCTACCAGCTTTTTGTCTTCCAGCAAGGCTATTTCCACACCTTGCGGAGCTGCATTAATAATTAGTTCTTTGTTCATTACAGCTTACATAAATGAAACACCTTAGTGCTGTAAACACCAGTTGCCAGGAATCCGTATGGAATGCGGGGTTGTACCTGTAGGATATTTGCGGGTTAATTTGGGGCTGCAAACGTATACGGCAAAACAACCGATGGACTGAGAGGTGGGTGACTGGTTAATTTGTTGATTAAGTTAATCAGGATTTCCAGATTCCGGATGAGATTTCATTTAATAAAATCTCAATGCCAAATTAACTTAATCAACAAATTAGCTAATTCACTTATTTGTTCCTCTTCTTATGACGATTCTTTCTCAGTCTTTTTTTACGCTTGTGCGTCGCAATTTTATGACGCTTCCTTTTTTTACCACAAGGCATACTCAAATAATTTTTAAATCTTGTTTATAATAAGTTTTCTTATCCTTTTAAAAGGAGGGGTTTATTTCTTCAACTCCTCAATTCGTTCTGAGATGGCCGCTTTAATATCTGCCAGCTTGATAAATGAAAGGCTTTTCTGATACCAGCTTATGGCATTAGCCTTTTCCCCTTTCCTCTCATACATATCTGCCATTAGTAATATAGCCTCAATATTATCCGGTTGCAAACCTAATACAGTTTGTAAACGGCCTATGGCTTTGTCGTATTGCCCGGAAATCATGGATCCTTTTACCAGCATCATCTGTGCATATAAATTGGTGCTGTCTTTCTTTACTACCTCCATGATCTTAGAAATACCCTCCATTGGAGTGGGAGAAATGTTTCCGAATAAGAAACAAGCACCCAGCCCAACTTTGGCTGAATCATTATCCCGGTTAATCTTCAAAGACCTGTCAAACAAATCTTTGGCCTGCAGTGCTTTCCATCTTCTTCGTTGCACCAACTCATCATTCTGCAGGTTATCCAAAAATAAGCGGGCTGCAAATGTGAGGCTTTTTTCCGAATTTTCCAATCTGGCCGCTTCTGCCTCATACCATGCATAGGGCTCAAAAATTCTCGCAGAGTCTTTCCAAAAATGAGATAATTGGTGGTAAACCTTTAGTTGCTGATTGTTAATATCTCCGCGGGTAATGGAATTTTCCAGTGTATTTAGTCGAATTACCTGCTCCGGGTTTAATTGTTTTTTGGCTATAACCAGAATACTATCAATGGATACAGCAGGTTGTTCATTCCCATGATCATGCCCATCATCGGCGCTATGCTGTTGATTTTCAGATGCTATTATTGTTTTTTTGGCAGGAACAGTTCGTCCAAACGCATAAATAACCGCAACAAGGATGAGGGCTGCTATAATCGTAATAAGCTGAGGTTTCTTCACAATCAAAAAATTCAGATTGCAAAGTTACCCTAAAGGCAATGAATTGCAGGCGGTAAGAAAAAATCTTTTGGATTCAGAAATAAGTATTATTCGGCTTCCTCTCCTGGCCCGGGATCCGGTTTAGGTTCTTTTAATTTTTTTACCTCTGCTACAAACTCTTTGGCAGGCTTAAATGCAGGAATATAATGCTCGGGTATATGAACGGCGATATTTTTTTTGATATTACGCCCAATTTTAGCAGCTCTCTTTTTTGTTATAAAGCTACCAAAGCCACGGATATAGATGTTCTCGCCACCAGCAAGGGTGTCCTTTACTTCCTTGAACATGGTTTCAAGAGTAACAAGCACATCTACCTTTGGTATGCCTGTTTTTTCAGAAATCTGATTTACCAGGTCGGCTTTTCTCATTGTTGCAGGTTTTTAGGGGTTTTATAAAGCCAATTTATGACAAAATAATATGATAGTCAACTAAATAGGCATAATTTTTTTCAACCGGCTTTGCACCAGTGAGCTTAAAATGGTGGATATTGAGCTCTGAAATTAATTACCGGGATCAATTTTATGCAAAAAAACGGCACAGAAAAGCTTAAAACCAGATTCGCAAAGACTCTTTTAAAATGGAATACAACAAGCAATACCCGTCAAATGCCATGGAAAGGAGAAAAGGATCCTTATAAGATATGGTTAAGTGAAATCATATTGCAACAGACCCGTGTAGAGCAAGGACTGAAATATTATAACAATTTTGTAAAGACTTTCCCGGATGTACATAGGTTGGCAAAAGCTAAGGAGGAGAAAGTTTTCAAATTGTGGGAAGGGTTAGGTTATTATTCAAGATGCAGAAACATGCTTGCCACCGCCAGGTATATTTCAAAAGAATTAAAAGGAAGGTTTCCGGTAAAATATGAGGAAATAAAGCAACTAAAAGGAATTGGGCCGTATACTGCTGCAGCTATTTCTTCTTTCGCCTTTAATTTACCCTATGCTGTCGTAGATGGTAATGTGTTCAGGGTTTTGTCCCGCCTGTTTGGCATTGATAAACCCATCGATTCTGCAGAGGGTAAAAAATACTTTTCTCTTCTTGCTGAAAAGCTTCTTGATAAGAAAAAGCCAGGTTTGTATAACCAGGCCATCATGGATTTCGGGGCAGTAATATGCAAACCTGCGGCACCTCTTTGTTCAAGCTGTATTTTCAAAAAAGAATGTGTGGCTTTTACGGCTGATAAAATCAATGAATTACCTGTGAAAGAGAAAAAAATCAATATCAAGAAACGATGGTTTTACTATGCAGTGCTTGAGTATAAAAATGAAATAGCTGTAAACAAGCGATCGGAAAAAGATATCTGGCAGGGGTTGTATGAGTTTATACTGTTCGAAAAAAATAAAGAGACAGTTAGAGAGATAATTTTGAATCAGCTCGAAAAAAAGAGATGGTTACAGAAGAAAAAATATGAATTAATATCGGTTTCACCCCTTTTTAAGCAACAACTTTCTCATCAACTGATTGCCGGACAATTTATAAGAATAAAACTTTCACAAAAGCCGGCTGATCTGCCTGCCGGGCAATGGGTTACTAAAAGCAGGATAGAGAAATATGCTTTTCCGCAGTTCATTAATCAGTATCTCAGAGAGAATGGAGGGCAGCAAAGTTTGTTCTGATGTTAAATAAACCGGGGCAATCTACTTTTTGTTGTTTCAGCCTGAAAAAGAAATTAACTTTAAGGAACATTGTTTGCCGCAGATGATTTCTTAACCTAAAGAATAAATGTATGAGAGGCGTAAACAGAGTAATGCTTATTGGCAATCTGGGCAAAGACCCGGACGTACAACACCTGGAAGGAAATATTGCTGTAGCCAAATTTCCCCTGGCGACTACAGAAACTTTTAAAGACAGAACCGGAAAATTAGTATCACAAACGGAGTGGCATACTGTCGTTTTGTGGCGTGGCCTTGCTGAACTGGCTCAGAAATATTTACACAAAAGCAGTCTTGTATACATTGAGGGAAGATTAAGAACCCGCAGCTGGGATGATAAAGATGGTAACCGCAAATTTGCTACTGAAGTAGTGGGTGATAATCTTATTATGCTGGATAAAAGAATGGATGGAACTGGTTCGGCCGGAGAGGGCGGAGGTCTTGAAGGAATGGGTGGTTCGGATATGCCGATAGGGGACCCCTCTGAAAATCTCCCCTTTTAGTAATCAATTTCAAATATGATACCTTTGTCCGGTAATATGAAGGCAGGCCTTATGACCTGCTTTTTTAACCTTTTTTGCTGGCGGAGAGGTTAAATTATAAACATAATCCTTTGCTTTGGAGAATCATTCGGTCCTTATTTCTTTACTTGATATGATTTACATGTTCCTGCTGTATGTCAACCCGCAGGGAACTACTTTTTTGGCCGTTACATTAGTTGTTTTGTTACTCCTCACTTTTGCTATTTCAGGCTCGGAAGTAGCTTTATTCTCGCTTAATAAAAAGGATTTGAATATGCTGAAAACAAAACAGCATGCATCTGCCAGGCGTATTGTTACTTTATTGGAAGAGCCGAAAGAAGTATATGCCTCATTATTAATTGCCGGTACTTTCATTAATATCAGCATTATTGTTCTCTCTAATTTTCTTCTCTCGGAATTTATCTCTTTTGGTAAAGCCGGACCTGTTGTGGAAATATTGTTTAAAGTAGTGGTCATTACTTTTGTATTAGTGTTTTTTGGAAAAATATTACCTAAGGTGTGGGCCACACAGAATAATCTCCGGTTTGCCTATGACTGGTCCTTTATTGTAGAGGGTCTGCATCTTTTATTGCGCCGTATCAGTAAGTGGATCGTTAAACTCGCTGATGGTATTGGCAAAAGGGTTGGTGCAGATAAGAGTGATATATTAAGTATGCAGGAATTGGATGAAGCTATTGATATAAAAACGGATGAAGAAGCGTCTCCGGAAGAAAAAAACATTATGAAGGGAGTAGTAAAGTTTGGTAATATATCAGTGAAGCAGATTATGCGAAGCCGGTTGTATGTAAATGGAATAGACCATAGTGCTTCCTTTACTAATGTTATCAAAAGAGTAGAAGAGCTTCATTATTCAAGATTGCCTGTTTACAAAGATAGTTTGGATGATGTGGTAGGCATCTTAAATACCAAAGACCTGATCCCATACCTGCACGAAGGGGAAGATTTCGACTGGCATCCCCTGATGCGACAACCTTATTTTGTACCTGAACCTAAATTGATCGAGGATCTGCTAAAAGAATTCCAGCAAAAAAGAATTCATTTTGCAGTTGTGGTGGATGAATTTGGTGGTACGAGTGGTATTGTCACGATGGAGGATATACTGGAGGAAGTAATTGGGGATATTAAAGATGAATTTGATGATGAAGAAAGCGATAACTATAAACTGGATGATAATAACTACATCTTTGAAGGCAAGGTAATGTTGCATGATATGTGCAGGATCATGAAAATACCCATGACCACTTTCGATGATGTAAAAGGAGAAAGTGAATCACTTGCCGGGTTGGTGCTGGAGCTGGCAGGGGAACTACCTACTGTGGACTGGGTAATCCCTTGCGGAGATTTTGAATTTGCTATTATGCAAGCTGAAAATAACCGGATTCAATTAGTGAAAGTGACAATAAAACCTAAATCAGATACACCAGATCAGGATGATTAAAATGAATAAATATTTTGCAGGCTTTACAGCCGGTTTTTTTTTGTTTCTTTCCTGTAACAGCGACTATTCTGCAGGTAAGAAAAAAGGATATTTCAAGATTGATTTTCCTGAAAAAAAATACCAGGAGTTTAAGCAGCCCGATTACCCTTATACATTTGAGTACCCTGTTTATGCCAATATAATCAAAGACACTACGTTTTTTGAGGATAAAGCCGGTGACTGGTGGATCAATATTGATATCCCCCGTTTTAATGGCAGAATACATGTAAGCTACAAACCTATTAATGCACAGAATAATTTCGATTCATTAGTCAGGGATGGATTTAAGATGGCGTATAAACAACATGTTGATGTCGCTACAGGGATTAACGACAGCGCCATGCTAACTCCTAATGGAGTTGAGGGTATCTATTTTTCTCTTGGCGGAAACACAGCTACGGCTAATCAGTTCTTTTTAACTGATTCAACAAAACATTTTTTAAGAGGCGCTCTTTATTTTGATGCAGCTCCCAATGCAGATTCATTGGGAATTGTGAATGATTTTCTGAAGAAAGATCTACAGCATCTTATTAATACTCTTAAATGGAAATAAAATCCTTCCCGTTGTAAGCGGGAAGGATGAGCAACTTGTCGATAATTTACTGCTCTTTATTTTCTGTTTTCTTAGGATCAGTTTTCCGGGGCTGTGTTACTTCTTTAATCTCATCCCTCAGGGGGGCACGGCTAAAAAGTTCAGCATCTATTTTTTTACTCCTTTTTTTAATAGTAACAGTTTCTTTTTTGGAGAGTTTGGTTTCCTTTTCATTGATAACTTCTTCTTTGGCAATTCCAGTTGTTGGTTTGTTAACAGGAATTGTTACTGCTGGTTTCTTTTTTTCTTCGACATACATGCTCTTAAATTCTTTTTTATGGCTTGTTTTCCTATAGTCAACAAAACCATAGATACTGACGCCGATCATTAACGCTGCGCCTGCGTACAGGATTGATTTCATTTTTGATTATTTTATGGTTACAAAAATTGTTACTGCTGTTGCTTTTATTTAACTATATCGAGAATGATCGTAAATAGTTTCGGCTTTGCCTGTATATAACCCATTCAGCAAAAAGCATATTACCAAGTACACTGATCCAAAGTGATAGCTCATAGTTTTCGAGGTGCCCCCAGTCAAGCAGGTAGAATATAATATGATAAATGCGAAATGTAACAGCAGTCATAGCCATCGCATAACTTCTTATCATCCAAACCTTGTGAGCCAGAACATTTCTTTTGTGGATGGTGTTAAGTCCATAAAGTGTGGTTACAAACCACCAGGCTGCCATAAACATGAATAAAGCCCTTTCCCAAAAACTCCCTTTGGCAAAAAAGGACATATACAAGCCAGTAGGAGCTCCCAGGAATAAAACCACGGCCACATAAATCTTTCCGCTTACACGATGTACTGACTTAGATTTTTTTAAAATATACCTGGAGAATTGGATCAATGCAGCTCCAATGCATATAGCACCTGCAGCTATGTGAATGTAAAAGCATGACTTGTACATACCGTTTGAAAACAGCAGGCTTCGCTCCTCAATAAAATCAAAGTTTTCGCTAAAAGAGAAATAAGGTAATGTATTGTAAATGAGTAAAAGGCTAAAGGCGGTTACCGGTATCCAAAACAACATCTGGATGAAAACCCGGGCCGATTGCTGGAAAGTAGTGACTCTTGTGTTGTGCATACAGCTGGTTGTGATAACAGATAGATGCCTGCCATAAAATCTCTCCATAACCAGCTCTTGTTACATCTTTGTTAAAGGAATTTTTAATAGCTATTGAATGTTTCTTAATTTGAGAGCTATTCATAACCTCTTATCTATGGTTAATCGTATGGCTTTATGGTATATTGTAATTTTATGTACGGCTGTTTCAATGAAGGTGTTTGCCCAGCAGCCGGAAGCAATAGACTCTCTTAAAATCGCCCTGGCAGAAGCAAAAACGCCGGATGAAAAAGGCTATTGGTACGATAACCTTTCCCGGACGATGATGAATGTGAACCCCAAAGCGGCTGATTCTTTGGGTGAACAGTTTATCCTCTTTGCTGAAGAAAGCCGTAACCGTAAGCTTATGTTTGATGCTTACATGTCCAATGGGTTACGTTGCAGTTATTTTCGGGGGCAAAAAGCCTATATAGAAAGAAGTATAGTATATTATGAAAAGGCCCTCCTCATTGCTGAGCAGAACAATATGGAAAAACGTTCAGGAGCCGCATTGTTACAACTGGCGGATATACATCTTGCCATACCTGATAAGGATAAGGCCCTGAAATATGTGGCCGAAGGATCTTCCCGAATCGCTGCTACGAAGGATGATAGCCTGAAAGTGGAGTCAAACAATATCTACGGTAAGGTATACCTGGCCCGCAATGAAAAAAAGATGGCCCTGCGGCAGCACCTCATCGCTCTCGAGATATCGGAGGAATTAAAGGCAGACAATGCAGAGAAGAAGCGGTTGAAGAATGAACTGAAGCGTAATTGTTACCTCTACCTGGCTAATTTTTACGCTACCATTGAAAGTTTTGATAAGGCAATCGACAATTATACTTCAGCCTATAAGATGCTTGACAACCTTACCGACAGAAGAGTGCCTTACCAACGATGTATAGATATCAATGCAATTGGTAACCTATTCGCACAGAAAAAGAACTACGATATTGCTATCAGTTATTTTGAAAGATCAATCCGCATGGCAGATTCCCTGAAGTTTGCTACACTAAAACTACCGGGATATGTCAGTATGTTAAATCAGTACCTGAGAATGGACCAACCCGAAAAAGCATTGAATTACCTGAATTCATCAGCCGGGAAAAACTTAAAAGAATACCTGACTACTTTCAGGATGTCCGGTATAATTGACCAGGCCTATGCTTTTGTATATACAGAGTTGAGTAAATATGATTCGGCCCGAAAATATTTCGACAAGGCACTTCCCTATTTTGAAGCTAACTTGAACGATAATAATAAAGTGGGACTCTACCTGCAGATGGGGAAGCTTTTTACCAAAACAGGGGAGACGGCAAAAGCAATTGAAAATTATCTCAAAGCAAAAGAGATTGGAGAAAAGAACGGCTCTCTGGAGATTACGATGACTGCTGTAAAATACCTGGACTCATTGCACAAAAACAAGAGTGATTTTCGCACTGCCAGTATGTACAATGGTATGTACTACCTGTATAAAGACAGTATAGATAAACTAAATAAAGAGAAAGAGCTGGCACAAGTGGAAGCAACAGCAGAGGAACAACGAAATGAAAGAATAAGGAAAGAGCAAGAAGAGACGAAAAGACGAAAGAACAATATTCAGTATATGGCCATTACTTTGGGCATTGTAGTGCTTTTCATTGCTCTTGTCATTCTGGGTATGTTTAAAGTCTCTGCCGGGCTGATTAAAGCAGTTGGTTTCTTCGTATTCCTGATGTTGTTTGAATTCATTTTCCTTGTATTTAAAAAGAATATTTATTCTATCACCAACGGTGAGCCGTGGAAAGATCTTATTTTTATGATAGCGCTGGCGGCCTTGCTGGTGCCGTTGCACCACTGGCTGGAGCATAAGGTGTTGCATTATCTTACCTCGCACAACAGGCTCACCTCTGCAGGACATCATATAAGGAACAAACTCTTTAAAAGAACAAATGAAGGCCGGCAATAAACCGGCCCTTACCTTTGCATCAAAATAAACGGTTTTGATAGTAATTGATAATATCCTGATCACCGAGGATGTGGTGGATAAAAAATTTGTATGCGATCTTAACAAATGTAAAGGAGGTTGTTGTGAAGATGGGGCTGCCGGTGCGCCGTTGGATAAGGAAGAGCTGAAAATTATTACTGACTTGTACGAAAAGGTAAAGCCCTATCTTACAAAGGCTGCTATCGCTGAAATAGAGAAGAAAGGGTTTTATGTATATGACAAGGAGTTTGAATGGGTGACACCAACCCTGGATAGTGATAATGAAATTTGTGTATATGGTATCCGTGAAGAAAATGGGATAATCAAATGTGCTTTTGAGCAGGCATTTAATGAAGGAGTTATTCCCTGGAAAAAACCGATCAGTTGCCACCTGTATCCTATCATTGCCAAAAAGGGGAAACATGGTGATTATGAAAGAGTGAATTATGAGCCACGGGAACAAATGTGCAGTCCTGCCTGTGCGCTGGGAGAAAAATTAAAAGTACCCGTTTACCAGTTTTTAAAAGAACCGTTGATCAGGAAATACGGAGAAGATTTTTATAATGCACTAGACACAATAGCAAAAGGAGAATGGGAAGAAATCGATTTTAAAGAGTAACTCAACAAACTTTACCAGTGAAAGAAACAGCTGCCGACTTTATTGCCAAAAGTACCATCAAGGCTGCCGATAAAGATCATCGCCGGAAGATCAATTTTAATATTGGTAAATATAATGCTGTAGTGCCGCAGGGAAAACAACAATTTACCGATGTGCACCTGGCAAGGGAAAGAGCCAAGAATATAAAATGGAAAGCCATTGAAACGCTGGATAAACAACTGGAAAATTTTGAGGCAGCTATATCAAAAAGAGGTGCAAAGGTTATTTGGGCGGAAGATGCAGGTCAGGCTCTTGATGCTATAAAGAGGATATGTGACGAAAAAGGCTGTAAAATTCTGGTGAAAAGCAAGAGCATGGTAACAGAAGAAATTCACCTGAATGATTTTTTGGAAAAGAACGGCATTGAAAGTGTGGAAACAGACCTGGGTGAATACATTCAGCAACTGGATGGAGAACCACCTTATCACATCGTAACTCCTGCTATGCATAAAAGTAAAGAAGATGTGGCTAAACTCTTTGCAGAAAAACTGGGTACTGATCCAAAAGCCACACCAGAGCAGCTGACACTCACCGCCAGGAAAGTACTTAGGGAGAAATATGTGCAGGCAGAGGTAGGGGTGACAGGAGCTAATTTTATCGTTGCGGATATTGGGGGAATAGCGGTAACAGAAAATGAAGGAAACGCCAGGCTTAGCTGTGCATTCCCTAAAACGCATATAGTTGTGGCAGGTATTGAAAAAGTAATTCCCTCTATTACTGATCTGGCATTGTTCTGGCCACTTTTATCAACTTTTGGCACAGGACAAAAAATTACGGTTTATAATACAATTGTTACCGGTCCACGGCAAATAAATGAAACAGACGGGCCTGAAGATATGTATGTGATATTGCTGGATAATGGCCGTACTAATATTCTCGCAAATGAGAAACAAAGGGAAAGTTTATACTGCATCCGTTGCGGCGCCTGCTTAAATGCATGCCCTGTTTATAAAAATATAGGGGGACATACCTATGCAGCCACCTATAGTGGTCCGATAGGATCTGTAATAACTCCGCATCTGAAAGAAATGGGTGAATGGAAACACCTTAGCTATGCTTCTTCTTTATGCGGAAACTGTACAGAAGTGTGTGCTGTAAAGATCAACCTGCATGAATTATTATTGGAAAACAGGCATGAGGCGGTGAATGAGGGCCATAGTTCGTTTGGTGAAAAGATAGCCTGGAAAATGTGGAGACAAGGGATGCTTCGACGGAGATGGATGAACATGGCCAGCGGAAGCATTAAAAACTGGGTGGTTAATAGCCTGTTAAAAGGATGGAAACGGCACCGGGGGGAAATGGAGTTTCCTAAAAAATCGTTTAATGAATTGTGGAGAGAGAAACATGGTAAAAACTAAATCTTCCCCGCCACAGGTTACTCTATATCGGGGAAGATTCGGTATTGCAGTTACAGTTTTTCTTTCTGTTTTGTTTTGTATAGTATCTCCAGGATACCTTTGATATCATCCGGTTTTTTATTTATTTCCAAAGCTTTTTCAAGAAAAGAAATAGCTTTTTTAAAGTCATTAGTTTCATAATATCCTTCGCCAAGACTTGAGATAACATTAGCAGATTCCGGATACAGGAAATAATTTATTTGAAATACCCGCAATGCTTCTTTCTTTTTGTCATGATTCAGCAGCAGATAACCCAGGCTGTTTAAATCATGTTCACTCTTAACCAGTAATCTCAATTGCTGGGCCAATCCGGCAGTACTGATATTGTCATCCAGAAGTATATCTTCAGTTAACCATTGCTTTACAAGCGCAAAAGAATGGTAATTGGGACTATATTGCCCGTTGCTGATAATAGTCAGCAGATCTTTTTCTAATGAGAAAATTGGAAATTCATTGATGCGGTTTATCTCAATTCCATTTCTGTAAATAATGAATGTGGGCACCCTGAAAATTCCTTTACCGGCTTCCTCATGCCGGGGGCTCTGTTTGTAAAGCGAATCACCGTTACCAAGCCCTATCAGTGTTACTTTCTTTTCAGGAAATGAAATGTTATGCAGGAGTTTGAGAAATCGGGGTACTTCTCTTTTGCTGTCTCCGCACCAGGTACCAAAAAATATTTCAATGCTTATTTTATCAATACTTTGTTTTTTGAGTTGTTCTGTTATTGCAGTATTGGGAGTGTAATTATTATAGCCACAGATAAACCATTTTCCGAATGGATCTGCTGACAGGTTATCTTTAGAACAGATACCATATATGATGTTTGGTCCCTCTGTAGTTGTTTGAGCCATTGTTATGGCTGGGAAAAGCAGGCAAAAAGATATAAATAATTTATTCATAAAATAAATTGAAGAGGTTATTAATAAAAAATATATAGAAATAACTACCTGACCTTTACCTGTTCGGCAAATGCAGGTACTCTACGCCAGTTGGCATGCATTAGTAATTGAATGGGACACTAAACACAAGGAGGACGGAACAATTCAACGGTAATTCCTTCACATAGATCATCAGGAGAGAATTGATACTTTTTACCAGGTAGAAACGAACAGCTAAAATGCGGTATATTTTCTTTTACATGCTGAAATAATTCTTCAAGATGAATATGAGTATGATTCTTTGAGAGAGGATCATTATTTGAACCGGATTTATCAAAACCCGCCTTTTTTTCACAATCGCATTGCTGCGCTGGAGATTTATACTTGTTTGCTATGGTGCATTCCAGGTATATCGCCTGTTTTGCATGCTGGAACAGAACAAATACGCCAAGTAATAGTATGGAGAAATGTTTTCTCACTGAATGGTAATGGTTTCATGGGTTTCCTGACCCAAATTAGAGGACGGGATTGAGAATAAAAGGATGCATCCGAAAAAAAAATCCAATTGAAGCCGGATAAGTATATTCGTTTGTCAGACGAGAGCAGGTATGCTTTTATATTGTAAGACAATAACGCCAAGGCTGCAGTACATCTGCGATTTTGTCGGGAATATCCTGACTGGTAAGGGTATTTCTATCACAACAGACAAGAATTTATATGAAAATGAAACAGGGGCAAGAATAAATTATAGCGATACACTAATTAAACCGGGTGAATTTTGGTTAAAGCCTCATTCTCTATTGTTTGAGAAAGATATTCATTCACAGGTAATTGATTGTTTTGATGTGCCAGCATACAAAGGTTTTTTTAGAACCAATGGAGATTTTCCGTTTGATTTTCTGGCAGCATCTTTCTACCTGCTTAGCCGGTATGAGGAGTATATGCCCCATCAAAAAGATATGTATGGCCGTTATGGTCATGAAAACTCATTGGCATTTAGGGAGGGCTTCTTGAATAGGCCTTTAATAAATATCTGGATGCAGGATTTCAGGCAAAAAATAAAAGAGAAGTTCCCCTCACTCACTTTTTCTCACTCACATTTTACTTTCTACCCTACTTACGATATAGATGAGGCGTACTCTTATAAACATAAAAACTGGAAGAGAAGTGCCGGAGCAATGCTGAAAGATTTGTTGAAGGGAGAGTTGAAAAAACTTGAGTTAAGGAGGAAAGTAATAAAGGGCAAGGCCCAGGATCCGTTTGATTCTTATGAATGGATAGATAGCCTGCATGATGAGTTACGGCTAAAACCAGGATATTTTTTTCTGGTGGCAAAAAGAACCAGTAGATATGATAGAAATATTTCACCAGATAGTGCTGCACTGAAAGCACTTATAAGTAGACATGCTGCCAGGTACGAGATTGGAGTACACCCGTCCTGGCGAAGTGGAGATAATTTCTCATTGATAAAAAAGGAGAAGGAAATTATTGAGCAGGCATCAGGGCATTTAATCATTTGCTCCCGTCAGCATTTCATCCGTTTTACGTTACCACAGACCTATCGTTATTTAATAGATGCCGGGATCACTGAAGATTTCTCCATGGGGTATGGAAGTATAAACGGCTTCAGGGCATCGGTAGCCTCTCCTTTTTATTGGTACGATCTTGAGAAGGAAGAAACAACCAGCCTGCTGGTATACCCGTTCTGCTATATGGAGGCCAATTCATTTTACGAGCAAAAATATTCCCCGCAGCAGGCACTGCAAGAGATGAGGCACTATTACAATGAAGTAAAGAATGTAAACGGCACACTAATTACTGTATGGCATAATACATTTTTAGGCACTGATGAACGATTTGCAGGATGGAGAGATGTGTATTCAACATTCATTAAAGAAGTAGCAGGAAAGCAGTATTAGATACCTTCAGTTTCCGGCTGCTCGGGAGGAGGCACTGCTGCTTTAAATGCTTTGTTTACCAGGTACACTCCCAGTAAGGTAACAAGACCACCAACTGTGATATAAATAGTAATCTTTTCGCTAAATATTAACCAACCGCAAAGAACGGCTACAATCGGGTTGATATAAGCATAAATTGAAGCTTGCTCAGTAGGCAGATTTTGTAAAGCATACAGGTAGCAGATAAATGCGATCAGTGAACCAAAAATAATAAGGTATGCAATGGCAGCCCATGATTGCCAGGGAATAGCGGAAACGGGAACTGCATTCCCGGTAATATTCGTAAATATGAAAAGGCTCAAGCCTGCTATCACCATCTGGAGTCCCAAACTGAAATAAGGATTAAAGCTGGCTGCCTGTTTTTTAGTATAAAGAGTAGCAAATGCCCATGTCCAGGTGGCAATCAATGATAGAATAATACCGAATCGAAAGTCAGCATTCAAAAAATCATGCAGGTGGTCGTAGAAAATGATACAAACACCGGCAAAGCCAAGCAACAAACCAACAATAGCTTTTAAGGGAATTTTTTCTTTAGAAACAAAGAGACCAATTACGACCAGCCACAAAGGAAATATGGCCCCCATAATTGATCCAAGGCCGGCAGAGATATATTTTACACCCCATGTACTAAGTCCATTACTCATAATGAAGTTCAGAAAACTTAATACTAATACCGGTATCCATTCTTTCCCTTTGGGTAAACTGGCACCTTTGATAATAAAGAATGCAACATATATGATACCGGCAAGAAGCTGTCGAATACCTGCCAGCTGTAGTGCAGGCATGTGACGGACTCCTTCTTTCGAGGCAATCCAGGTGGTACCCCATAGTACACAAACCAATGCTAAGGCAAAAAGCGCTTTTGCTCTTGTACCTTTTTTATGAATGGTAAGCGGATTGAATACCGCCAGTTTCTTTAATGAATCAGCGGATGATTGAACTATTGTTTTATGAAAGTCGAAAAAATTCATTAATGTTTAAAATGCCGCATACCTGTTATTACCATTGCCAGGTTATTTTTTTTACAATATTCAATAGAGTCAGTATCTCTTATAGAACCACCCGGTTGAATAAAAGCAGTAATACCTGCTTCATGTCCCAGTTGCACACAATCATTAAAAGGGAAAAAAGCATCACTTGCCATGACCGCAGCTGCCAGATCAAATTTGAATTGTTTTGCTTTTTCTACAGCCTGTCTCAAAGAATCGATCCGGCTTGTTTGACCGCAGCCTTTTCCTATGAGCTGCTTGTTTTTTACCAGTGCGATAGCATTTGATTTCAGGTGTTTGCAGATAAGATTAGCAAAGCCAAGATCCGTTTTTTCGGTATCGGTTGTTTCCCTGCCACCTGTTTCTTTCCATTCGGTATAATTCCCTTCATCTATACCTTGTATCAACACACCGTTTAGCAAAGATTTGTATTGCTCCCTGGCAGCTGGCTGAGATTTCAGCTGCAGCAGTATCCGGTTCTTTTTTGACTTCAAAACGGCCAATGCATCTGTTTCAAATGCCGGAGCAATAAGTACTTCAAAGAATATTTCATTAATCGCATCTGCCGTTGCTTTATTAATAGTGTCATTACATACCAGCACTCCGCCAAAAGCACTTTCCGGGTCGCCTGCCAGCGCAGCATCCCAGCTTTCTTTTACTGAGGAGCGTTGTGCCGCACCGCATACATTTGTATGTTTAATAATTGCGAATGTAGTTTCGCTGAATTCTTTAATCAGCTGTATAGCTGCATCCACATCTACCAGGTTATTGTAGGAAAGTTCTTTTCCGTTCAATTGATCAAATAGCTTATTAAGGCCACCATAAAAAATTCCGGATTGATGCGGGTTTTCTCCATACCTCATTGCTTTTGGATAAGGAATAGACTCCAGAAAGTAAAAAGATGCTGACGGATTGAAATATTTGGCAATCGCCACATCATAATGAGCTACTACTTCGAACGCTTTAGCCGCAAATGTTTTTCTTTGTTCAAGGGTAGTCTCTCCTTTTTGTTCTTTCAATAGGTTTTCGAGGACTGCATAATCTTTTTTGGCAGCGATCACCACTACATCTTTAAAATTCTTGGCGGCACCCCTGATCATTGATGGTCCGCCGATATCAATTTTCTCGATAATGGCTTTTTCGTCGGTTGTACCTGCCACAGTTTCTTCAAAGGGATACAAGTCTACGATTACTAAATCTATCTCCGGAATCTTATATTGCTTCATTTCCTCAACATGGGTAGCATCATCCCGTTTTCCCAGTATACCACCAAAAACAGAAGGGTGTAGTGTTTTCACTCTTCCTCCAAGGATGGATGGATAAGTAGTCAGTTCCTCTACCGGGATCACTTTGATACCCAGTTTTTCAATAAATGTTTGTGTGCCACCGGTAGAGTAGATAGTAACACCCAAGTCAGATAATTCCTGTACAATTTTTTCGAGTCCGTCTTTATAAAAAACAGAAATCAGGGCCGATTGAATCTTCTTGTTCATAATATTTAAGGAGTTGAGAGGCAGGCAAATCGCAAGGGCCATGCTTTCACTAAAGTTCCGGCAGGCAGGCCGCAAAACTAACTTAATTCACCTTCATGACAAAAGCCCCTTTTGTGGTAACATCATGCCAGGGAATATGCAGAGAGTCGCAATCTTTTTTCCAGTAGTTTGTTTTCCAGACGGGTACGGATGCGTCAAATACCACTTGTTTTATTTCAAGTGAACTGGCCAGTTTTTTCATATATAATTTAGGATTCCCGGAAAGGATAAGCAAGTCGACAACAGGCTTATCAGCATCAGGTAAAAATGAAACAGCTTCCTCAAGCAATAAAACCTTTTTCCCTTTAAAAGAAACATAGTTTTCAGTTAATAGCAGGTCGCTCAGTGACTCAGTATATTTTATCCGGTGAAGAATACGGGAAGGCTTCAGGTGAAAATTACGGGTAAACCCATCCATTAGCAAATCGCTGTCGCCAACAAACCGATAGTTTCTTCCGTCAATAAAGTCAATAGCTCTTTTCTGGGGTACATTATATACAATGATCTTTTGTTGTTTCTCTGCTTTAATGAATGAAATACTTCTTTCAGCAAAAAAGAGAAATAAACCTGCCATTCCAATTTTTAACCCATCCTTAGATTTCTCCATTAGCCAGTAGCTTATTCCTGCAGCGAAAACTAAAAGAAAAATAACCTGTATAAGGCTGATTTGCAGACCATCCCAAAGAGAAAATGGGATCATTTCAATTCTTTCGACATACGTATTCATAAGCCAGATCAACCAGGAAATTATCTTTCCGGTGAACAAGGCAATTGAAGGAATAAATGAGACAGCGCAAAGCAATATTTCACCGATCAGAATCATACTGGATAAAGGGACGGCGAGGAAATTTGTTAAAATAAAAGAGGAGGGAAACTGGTGAAAATGGTAAATACCTAATGGAATGGTGAGTACTTGTGCAGCCATAGTAACTGCATTCAACTTCCAGATAAAATCGAGAATTTTATTTTTAATGTAAAACCAGTTGTAGATTGGACGCATAAAAATAATTATACTCAGTACGGCTGCATAGGACAATTGAAATCCTACATCCCACAACCAGTATGGATTATAGCACAATAAAATAAAGGCAGAAACAGCCATTGTATTGTAAACAGATGATTTCCTGGAAAAGGATTCTCCCAATACAATACAACTGAACATTAGAGCCGACCGGAGCACAGATGGCTGAGCTCCTGCTAAAAGACTAAAGCCCCATAAACCAGTGATGATAAGAACAGGTGAGAGCCATTTTGTTTTTTTATTCCTACGAAGTGGTTTGAGTAGCTGGACAAGCAGCCAATAGATCAATCCCAGGTGCAGGCCTGAAATGGCGATAATATGAACTACTCCGGTATTAGTATATGATTGAACAAGAGACTGGTCAAGATCATTCTTATAACCAATCAACAGCGCCTCTGCCAATCCCAGTTCTTTTTCACCCTGAATATTTTTTCGCAGAATGGTCAATACTTTTTCCCGTGAAGAATAAATCAGTTTTTTCAGCCATTTTTGATTCTGGTCCTGTAGTATTTCAAAGTCACCGGGTTTTAAATAGACCTGGTGGGTGATACCCTGGAAAAGGGAGTATCGCTTGTAGTCAAACCCTCCCGGATTACCTGAGTTCCTTATTTCCTGGAGGGTTTTTTTGAGAAGTATTTGTGAGCCATACCGGAGGTTATGTGGCAGGGAATCTTTTTTGAAATAAATAATTATTTTGCCTGTAATGGAAACAGATTTTTTGCCTTCCAGCAGGTTAGTAACGGTTGCATTGGCTTTAAATGATTTTGTTTTTTCAACCAGGGGTTCGTCCAGTGTTGCAATCAGAACTTGTGATTCGTTGTAATAATGACCAAACCATTTGCTGTTATTAGTAATATCATTTTTCCACGCTAATAGCATACCAACTGAAAGGAAAATTCCAGAAACTATAATTCCGCTAAAGGCTGAATAGCGAAACCTGTTCAGTAATGGTATAAAGAAGAAACTGCAAAGGAAAAGAACAGCGATAGCCATAATCCACCATCCAGAAATAGCGGGTAAATGAAAATTCCACTGAATAATTATGCCGGCGATCAGCGGGATTAAAATCTTTAGAAAAGGTATCTTCTTCCAAAACTGGTACCCATACAAAGCCATATGGAAAAGTAATGTACCTGGCAGTTACAGGCAATACTACTTTCCGGGTATATCAGGCCTGCATTTTGTTCAGGTAGGCGATTTGTCCAATGTGATAAATATTGTGCTCTATCATTCCATGAAGAAGAAAGCGATAACTATACTTCCGGAAATCAACTATCTCCTTCAGGAAGGTATCATCCTTTTTTTTCAGCGCTATTACTATTTTTTTCTGAATAGAGCGGAACTCGGCCAAGCCTTTTTCCCAGGCATGTACTTTAGGATTGATCAGTCGCCAGTCCATCTTTTCAAAAGCCGCCAGGTCCATGTCAGGATCTTTCTCAATTCGCTTAAGGGTGAAATCAGCCCAGGTGATCATATGATAGAGCAATTCTATCATCGAATGATCTGTATCATTTGGTCGATGGTAAACCTTTTTTGTGTTTACTTCTTCCAAAATGCTGAACACCGGTTTGCCAAACCAGGGTTGACCACTGTTTACCTCTTCAATTTTTTGAATGATTGACTGAATCTCTTTTTTCATATCAGAAAGATACAAAGGGTGGAATCAATGATCCGTACCGCTTTTCACTTTTCTTTCTACATATTGCCGGTAAGGTATCCGTTGCACTTTACTGATCAGCCAGCCCGGGTAATTGAAAATAGTAAATGTCATTTGTTGTACCAGGTCATCCTTGTTTTGTTCAAATACCCGAAGGGCTTTCTGGTATTCGGCTATTTTACTTTTATTATCCTTTATATAAAATGCCCGGTGCAGGCACTGCACAAGAGCTGTTTCAAATGGGTGTTTTTTCTTTCGCTTGTAGAAGTATGTGTAAGTGGACTTGTATTGTGCATCAAACAACTTTGGATTATTAAGGTTGTAAGTGATTAGTAACAGCAGTATCTGGGCCAATGCAGAATGTTCTTCCCTGGTTCCTTCTTTAAAATAAGTAATAGCCCTTTTGGTAAAGTATAAAGCATCCTCAAATTGTTCCAGCACAAAGCAACCAATACCCAGTGATAAGTTGGTGGTTCTGTTCAGATCTGAATTTAATAATGGCTCCCAAAGCTTATATTTTGATTTCATAAAGGAAACCAGTTTTTCCACCTTATCATACCGGGCAGTTTTGTTATAGATCTTATTAAGGGCAAGATACTTGATAGCTTCAAAGTTGGCTCTTTGTGCAGGTTCTGTTATCATGAGGTTGACCTCATCGTTAAATATATCTGTCACGTAGTTGTATGAACCATTGAGTACCCCTGCATAGTTGATCATGTAAAGCAATTCGATGTAAAACTCTCCGTGAGTAGTAATAAACCGGGAATTCTTTTTCCAGTCTGCAAAGACCTGCTGTAATATCTCTACAGATTGTGAGGTTTCATTTAACAAATAAAGCAATGTGGCTTTATTCATGCTGTAATAATGCCTGAACCAGAAAGAATGCCCATGGTTCGTAGTATTGGCTTTATTTACTCTCTCAAGTAAAAGTGAAATCTTTCCCCTTAGTTCTTTATCCAGATCAAAATGGGCCTTCTTTTTCAACAGGATTGTTTCTGCATAAATATCACGGAGTGTAATCAGGTCTGCATATTCATTATAGGTAATCAGGTTCTTTTTAAACAAGGAGTGTAGTTCATCATACTTTGTATTCACACTGCTGAAAAGGATCATCTTCTCAAATTCTGTTTTCAAAAGATTCAGCAAAGCAAACGACTCGGTACTTCTTGCTTTTTCTACTGCTTTTTTCCAGATAGTATGAGCTTCATTAAACAATCCCTTTTTCCGGTAGATTCTTATCAGTTGTATCTGATTATAGATATCATGACCGGAATTGTTTCGGTTATCATACTGTACGATCGCCTCAACTATCTGACGTTGCAGGTAATGTTTTTGAAAGGCAATATTTTTTTTGGTAATGGCCGGATGAAATTTTTCAATAATAGCTGCTTCGTCATATTTCTTTTGTTTTATAATGGCGTCAAACAACTGTAAGTATAAACGTTGTTGTGAGGATTGTGAAATAGCAAAATTTCTTTTAAAAAACAGCTTTTCGTTACTGCTAAGCGAATGAATCAGTTGCCAGATAAAATCAGAAGTCGTTTTCATTGCTGAACTATGATCTGAAGATAGGGATGGATCAATAATACAGCAAATGAATCTTAATCATAAGTTGAAAAAATTAATTGAATATCAATATTTTGCGATTTTATTCGATGGCGGATATATAATTATAAAGCAAATAAATGGAGAAATTAAAAATGACTTTATTAAATGACCGGGATAGTTTTACTAAATAATACTACAAATTTTTACAAGCCATAGTCTTCTATTAGTAAAGACAACCAAAACCAACCACGGGGACTAATCGTTTCAGTTGACCATTAACCATTAAAGCCTGTTATTCTGATAAAAATCAGAGTAGCAGGCTTCTTTATTGTTAAGCAAATTACTTGCTCAGGTACATACTTCTGTCTTTGTAGAGTTGACGGAAGTAGGGGTCTCTTAAGTCTTTTATAAAACGTATCGCTTCACCGGTAGATTTCATTTCAGGCCCCAATTCTTTATTTACTCCGGGAAACTTATTGAAGCTGAAAACCGGCTCTTTGATAGCGAAACCGTCCAGTTTCTTCTCAAAAGTGAAATCTGTTAGCTTATACGTACCCATCATTACTTTGGTAGCTATATTCAGATAGGGTATCTGGTAGGCCTTAGCGATAAATGGAGTTGTTCTGGATGCCCGCGGATTAGCCTCTATCACATACACTTTTCCATCCTTAATAGCAAACTGTATATTAATAAGTCCCTGTATTTTTAATGCCCGGGCAATTTTTTCCGCATACTCCTCCATGGTGTGTACAATCAGGGGAGTAAGGTTAAAGGCAGGTAATACTGCATTACTATCACCACTGTGAATGCCTGCAGGTTCAATATGTTCCATTACACCCATTACATGAAAATTCTCGCCGTCAAAGATGGCGTCTATCTCTGCTTCCTGACAACGATCCAGGAAGTGGTCAATCAGAATTTTATTGCCGGGAATGTGTTTCAGTAAACTCACCACTGCTTTTTCAACTTCTTCATCATTAATAACGATCCGCATCCTTTGTCCGCCCAATACATAAGAAGGGCGAACAAGTACCGGGTAACCTACTTTATTAGCTACTTCAACAGCATCATCGACCGACCATGCCGTACCATATTCCGGATAAGGAATTTCAAGCTCTTTCAGCATATCACTAAACCTGCCGCGGTCTTCAGCTATATCAAGACTATCGAAAGATGTTCCTACAATGCGGATTCCTTTTTGTGTTAGTTTTTCAGCAAGTTTTAATGCTGTTTGCCCACCGAGCTGAACAATGACACCATCTGGTTTTTCATGTTCGATTATTTCCCATAGATGTTCCCAGTAAACAGGCTCGAAATACAATTTATCAGCCATATCAAAATCGGTACTCACCGTTTCGGGATTGCAGTTTACCATGATGGCTTCATAACCACATTCTTTAATAGCAAGCAACCCATGCACACAACAATAATCAAATTCAATGCCCTGCCCGATACGATTTGGCCCGGAACCAAGCACAATTATTTTCTTTTTGTCTGAGACCTTACTTTCGCTATTATTACCTCCTTCAAAGCTGGAATAAAAATAGGGTGTCTTAGCTTCAAACTCTGCTGAACAGGTATCAACCATTTTGTACACCCTTGTTATGCCGGCAGCTTTTCTTTTATTATATATATCTTCCTCATCACCGTGTTCGGTAATGCGGCTTATCTGTTCATCGCTAAAACCATTTACTTTTGCTTCTCTCAACAGATCAAGTGGCAATGTATCTAAATCATACTTCGCCATTTCTTTTTCCAGATTACATATCTTTTGTATCTCATACAGAAACCAGCGGTCAATACCATTAGTTGCTTTTGAAATCGTACCTACAGAAATACCCGCCATCAAAGCATCCTTGATACGGAAAATGCGATCCCATTTTGGAGTTTTGATATATTCAAGCAACTCTTCTGCCCGCATCATACTTTTGCCATAGTAGCCCAAACCAATAGCATTATTTTCTAAACTCTGACAGGCTTTTTGGATAGCTTCTGTAAAGCTTCTGCCGATCGCCATTACTTCACCCACACTTTTCATCTGAAGACCCAGTGTGTCATTAGCTCCTTTGAATTTATCAAAATTCCAGCGGGGTATTTTTACAATAACATAGTCGAGTGCCGGTTCAAAATAGGCGGAAGTAGTTTTTGTTATTTGGTTTTCCAATTCATCCAGGTTATAACCAATTGCCAGTTTGGCTGCAATCTTTGCAATAGGATAACCGGTTGCTTTACTTGCCAAAGCAGAAGAGCGGCTTACCCTGGGATTTATTTCAATAGCAATGATTTCTTCAGTAGCAGGATTCATAGCAAACTGCACATTACAACCGCCTGCAAAATTGCCAAGATCTCTCATCATCCGGATAGCGGTATTCCGCATCAGCTGCATACCTGTATCACTTAGGGTCATGGCAGGGGCAACAGTGATAGAGTCACCGGTGTGCACACCCATCGGATCAAAATTCTCAACGGTACAAATAATACAAACATTGTTGGCAGAATCTCTTAATAATTCCAGCTCAAACTCCTTCCATCCCAATACTGCTCTTTCAACCAGCACTTCATGTATGGGCGATGCCTGCAAACCACGGTTCAGTGCTTCATCCAAATCGTCTTTATCATGCACAAAACCGCCCCCGGTACCTCCAAGTGTAAAAGAAGGGCGGATAACAAGTGGAAAACCTATTTCTTGTGCAAACTCCTTTCCTTCCAAAAAAGAGTTAGCTGTCTTGGCAGTTGCCACAGGTACTCCCAGTTCAATCATCCACTGCCGGAATTTTTCCCGGTCTTCTGCCTTGTCAATGGCCTTGATGTCTACACCAATCAGCCGGACATTATATTGTTTCCAAAGGCCCAGGTCTTCTGCTTCTTTGGCAAGATTCAGGGCGGTTTGCCCTCCCATGGTAGGTAGTACGGCGTCTATTTCATTTTCCTGGAGTATTTGCTCAATACTTTCTGCTGTCAATGGCAAAAGGTAAACCCGGTCTGCCATCATAGGGTCTGTCATAATAGTGGCCGGGTTACTATTAATAAGTATGACTTTTATACCTTCTTCCCGCAAACTTCTGGCAGCCTGTGTGCCGGAATAGTCAAATTCACAGGCTTGTCCGATAATGATAGGGCCGGAGCCGATAATGAGAACTGATTTGATCGAATTGTCTTTTGGCATTTTTTGTTTTTAAGTGATGTAGCAGGCAGTAATCGTTATGAAAAAACAAATTGCGCAAAAGTAGGGGAATCGAGGGGTTTTGAAGAGCTGAATAACAGAAAAATTTCCACGAATTCCCGGCCGGGCTAAAAGGAGGCGGGTTTAGGTATTTTCCTGTAAGAGAGGGAATACAGGTCATCATATATGTTTTTCCGTTGAGCCATCTCTATAATTAACTTTTTCAGGTCCTCGGAACGCTGAATTGTCTTTTGTGTGCTGAATGTTTCTGTGATTGTTTTCACCTGAAGTGTATCATTAGTCCTGTTAAAAGCCGATAGGTAGTAAACGGTATGTGTCACCAACTCGGGTGATTTTTTGCCTTTTCGCTGTTCAGCAAAGGTAACCGATCCTCTTATGTTCATAAATTGTTGTCCATCTATCCAGGAAGTATATCCTGTGAAATAAGAAGTATCTGGTAAGATCATATCTCCTTTTACTGCTTTGCCATAGCGAATGATCGAATAAACGGAATCCGATTGTTTGGACACCTCCAGTGCTTCAATCCCAAAATAATCACTGCCATCTTTTACAATTCCGTACCAAAAGCCAACAAGGTTGCTGTCAACAGGCTCCACGGGTCTTTTTTCCAGTGGCACCATTGATTCGTATGGGCAGGCATACAATAGCAATGAAAGAGGGAAAAGCCAGATTAGTTTTAGCATAACATAGAAAGATAAAAGATACAAAGAATGACTTATTTATTCTTCACATTCTGCTTCCTGCTTATTTTTGCTTATGCGCCTGAGAATTTATTTCCTTGTTACACTGTTGATTTTTTGCGGGTTGTATATGCAGGCACAATTGCCACCTTATCCCAAAAATTATTTTCGTAACCCAATGGGGATACCCATTGAGTTATCTGCCAATTTTGGTGAACTACGTCCTAATCACTGGCACATGGGACTTGATATACGAACGAAGCAGAGAGAAAACCTGCCAGTATATGCCGCCGCACAGGGTTATATTGCGAAAATCGGTATCAGGCCGCAAAGCTTTGGTCGTTTCATAATTATCAATCACCCAAACGGACTCTCCACTTTGTACGGCCACCTGAATGATTTTTATCCAGACCTGGAAAAATATGTTACTGGGCAACAGTATAAGCAAGAATCCTGGGCAATGGAGCTTGAGCTTACCAAAGAAAAATTCCCGGTTAGTAAAGGACAGTTCATTGCGTACAGTGGTAATACAGGAGGCTCCCAGGGACCACACCTGCATTTTGAGATATTTGATACTAAAACAACAAAGCGATTAAATCCTTTACTATTTGATTTTGGGGTGAAGGATAATATACCTCCTGCTTTGGTAAAACTTGCATTATACGACAGAAGCAGATCAGTGTATGATCAATCACCATTATTTTACCCGGTAAAGAATACAGACAGCGGGTATATCATTCCAAAAACACCAGTACTTAAGGTGGGAACCAACAGGGTTAGTTTTGCCTTGCAGGCTTATGACAGGGTATCGGGGTCTACTAACCCCAATGGAGTTTACGCTGCCAAACTATATGTAGATGACCAGCCGCAGGTGGCATTTATCTTAGATAGTATTGATTATGACGAAACAGTATACATGAATGCCCATGTTGATTATATGCATAAACACAATGGGGGTGCATGGTTACAGCATTTGTCTGTCATGCCGGGCGAAAGAGGAGCAGCATATAAAAAATTAAATGGGGATGGAGTAATAATTCTGCCGGATACTTCATTGTATGCTATACGAATTGATGTAAAAGATGCGGCCGGTAATACTTCTCAGTTAAATTTTCAGGTACAGTACAGTGATAGTATTACAAGGCCAATCCTCAGACAGGAAGGAGCTATTTATTTTGCCCCTGCCGAAAAAACTATACTGACAAAACCTGACTTTGAAGTGCATATGGCGACCGGAAGCCTGTATGATACTGTTAAAGCTTATTATTTCCGCAATAACTCATCTGAGACTCCGAATACTATCTCAGCACTACACCAGCTTAATGACGCTTCTATACCTGTACATGAGAGTTTTACCGTTCGGATAAGACCATACAATCCCGTTCCGGATAAGCTTAAAGAAAAAGTATTGTTGCAACGTACTTACAGGAATAATAAATCTGTTCGTAAGGCAAACTGGCAAGGCGATTGGTTAACAGCCGACTTTGATGACTTTGGCTCTTTCCAGGCATTTATCGATACAGTACCTCCACGAATAAGTGACCTGAATAATGAGGATACCATTAATCTAAGTGCTTCGACCCGCATCGTTTTTACACCAACGGACAATTTTGGGGTGGTAAAAAATTTCAGGGCAGAGTTAAATGGAAGATGGATACGATTTACCAACGATAAAACAAGGAACTGGATTTATGAATTTGACGAACGTTGTCCATATGGTGTGCATCAGTTGAAAGTAACCGCAGAAGATTTGGTTGGAAATATAACTACCAAATTATGGTTATTTAAAAGAAATCCATACACTCCGCCGCCTAAAAAGAAAACAATAAAAAAAGCCAGCAGTACAAAGAAGAAAAATACTTCTGCCAAAAAAGCTCCTGTAAAAAAGAAATCATAAATCATGATAACGCTGAAAGAAGGCGATAAAGCCCCTGCATTTACCGGGCTGGATCAGAACGGAAATAAAATTTCACTCAAAGATTTTAAAGGCAAAAAACTGGTCTTGTATTTTTATCCCGAGGACGATACACCTACCTGCACTATACAAGCCTGTAATCTGCGGGACAATTATGGTCTTTTAAAGAAAAATGGATTTGAAGTGATAGGTGTTAGTCCTGATGGTGAAAAAAAGCATAAAAAATTTGAAGCAAAATTCAATCTCCCTTTTACATTGATTGCGGATACCTCGCATAGAATATTGGGGAAATTCGGAGTATGGGATCAGAAGCAAATGTTCGGTCATAAATACATGGGAGTGCTCCGAACCACTTTTGTAATTGACGAAAAAGGGTTTATCAGGAAAATATTCCTCCGGCCAAAGAATAAAGCCCATGCAGAAGAAATAGTAGCCTCACTGAAGTAGTACTTATGCCCACCTGTGTAAATTCTTCTCTTGCAGGGCAGGATTGTTTCTTTTATTTTTTCTGCTCTTTATAAGCAACCACTGACCGCTTATAAACGATTATTCCTGATTATTAAAACAATGGTATGAAGCAATTATTTACACTGGTAACTATTTTTATTTCACTTCTAACAACAGCACAGGATAGCATTATCGGAAAAAAAGAAAGAAAACCGGTAAGGATTTTCAGTGCTACAAAAACAATCAATGCCCGGACCACCGAAGTGACTGGCAAAGGGAAAATGGATTTTAATGTTACACATAATTTTGGTGATATGGCAGGGGATAACGGAGGTATCAAACGTTTTTTTGGATTGGATAACGCTGCAGATATCCGTATTGGGTTTCATATAGGACTGGGACATAAAACTGACTTTGTATTTGCCCGTGCCAAAGGCGCCGGTCTGGTACAAAATTTATGGGAATTCGGCATTAAACATCAGTTGCTGCAACAAAGGCAGGATGATCCAACACATCCTTTATCTGTAGCTGTATATGCCAATGCGGTTATATCATCGCAAACAAGAAATGCATTTGATAACCAGGACAATAGTTTCGAAAACCTGGGAGACCGTACCAGCAATGTGATACAAATAATATTGGCAAAGAAGGTCGGTAAAGTTAGTGTGCAGCTAAATCCCACTTATATGACCCGTGGGTATGCCATCTCATACGATCAGCAAAGTATGTTTGCTATGGGCGGCGCCATCCGGTTGCCGCTGGTATCAAACAAACTGAATCTTGTAGTGGATTATTTTCATCCTTTCCGCAACCAGGACAGCAAGGATTCATTTGCTGTGAATGATAATATCAAATTCTATGACCCCCTGGGAGTTGGATTTGAAATTCTTACCTCCGGGCACATCTTCCGCCTCAATTTCACAAATGCCACGGAGATATTAGAGAATCGGTTTATTCCCCGTACCATAACATCATGGGGTAAAGGCCAGTTTCGCTGGGGTTTTACCATTTCGAGGGCTTTTACATTATGGAGAGAAAAAAGATGAACAGGAAGTTACAATAACAGTTAGAAGCTTTCAATGATGAAAATTAATTATTGCAACCAAATCCCTTTGCCTTTAGTCATAGAAGCATGCAAGTAAGAATAAAAGAAAACTCATGGGTGGCTAAAATAGCTGCTGCTAAAATGGAGGCATGTAAAGTGGCGATCGTATTTGGTTCTACTATTCATCTGCACAATACAAGCCGGCAGGAGTTTTTAAAAGACAAGGATTGGGTTTGTCATGAATTGAAACATGTGCAGCAATATCAGCAACATGGTTTTGTTGGGTTTATTGCAAAATATCTTTTTGAATGGATGAGGAAGGGATATTACAATAACAGGTTTGAAGTGGAGGCCAGGAAAAGCGAGAAACAAACTTATTTGATAGAAAAGGCGAGTATTGTTTAAAGTACCCATTCCACTTCCCCGAAATCAAACTCTTCTTCAATTGCATGCTGCACTACTAATCTTCCGGTAACAGTTACTGTTTTAATAACCGGTTCAAATAACCGGTTGTCTTTTTTGAGTTTTACTTTTTCGTTTCGCTTATACAAAGCGGAGGTGTAGGCTGCATAAATATCATCAAACCCTTCCTTGATCAATTGTTGAAAACAGGTATCCAGTTTACTGCAGATCTCTTTCGCCAGTTCTATTGGATCAAATCTCTTACCTGTAATCTGCATCAAAGAAACTGGGTTGGGAAGAAAAGAAGGAAAAATCACCTGGTTGAGATTAATTCCAATACCAATTATTGCCCAGTCCCAGCTGCCATTGCCTGATGCAGTGCTGCCAACAATGTTTTCGATCAGAATACCTCCTGCCTTTCTGTCCTGCCAATACAGGTCGTTGGGCCATTTTATTTTAGTATCGTCACCGGCATATTTCACAAAAAAATTATAAATAACCACTGCGGCACAAGCACTTAACTGAAATTGTTGCATAAGTCGTAGCGATGCTGGTTTTATCACTATACTAAGTGCAATATTGGCTCCTTTTTCAGAGGTCCAGGCCTTGCCCCTTTGCCCTTTTCCAGCTACCTGCTCATGGGCAAAAACCGCCATTCCGTGTTGTGCCAAACCCGCATGAATTTGCTGGCGGGCATAGTTGTTGGTACTGTCAACTGATTGCAGTTCAATAAACGGCGAACCAATAGGGTTTGCGAAAAGTGGTTGTGGCAATTAATTGCTATTTTTGATGGGGTAAACATAAACTAAAAACCAAACACTCTCAATATTTGGAACAATTGGCATTACTGACCAACAGAAATACGAAAGATTCGTCTGATAAACGAACAAGTGTAAAAAGGTTAACGAGGAATTCAAAAATCATCAAAACCATTATAGCTGCAATACAGGAAAAAAAGGGGCAACATATTATTTCCCTTGACCTGAGGAAGATTAACGAAGCGGTGGCTGATTTTTTTATTATCTGCGAAGCAGGCAGTCAGCCGCAGATAAGGGCTATAGCAGAAAATGTGGAACACAAAGTGAAAGAAAAATGTGAAGAGAGCCCATACCATCATGAAGGTTTTCATAACCTGCACTGGGTGCTGATAGATTATGTGAATGTAGTGGTGCATGTTTTGCTTCCTGAAAACAGGAAATTTTACAGGCTGGAAGAAATGTGGAGTGATGCAGCATCGCAGGAACACAATGATTAATGTTAAATATCCTGCTGGTTACAACATTTTCCCATATTAATTATTAATTAGCAGGAGTACTCAGAAAAAACTATGTCACAAGAAACAAATAAAAGAAACGAAAGAAGGCCTCAGCGATTTGATAGCCGCCCTCCGGGTGGAGATGATCCTAACCAGGCACCTAAAAAGGGCCCCCGATTCAGTATTTACTGGATTTATGCGATAATTTTTGCTGTATTGATAGGGTTTCAGCTTTTTAGCCCTCTTTCTCCGAACTCAACAGAGATAGACCAGGATACTTTTGAAGCTATCCTGAAAAAAGGTGATATCAAAGAATATAAAGTGATCAGTAACCGGAATCTCGTAAGGGTTACTATCAAAAACGATAGCCTGAAAAAATATGAAGCCGACCTTAAAAAAGGTATTTCGGGAAAAATTGCCAAAGATGGTCCTCACATGTATTTCAAAATTGTTTCCGGCGATTCTTTCCAGGATGATATGCGTAAGTTTTATTCAGATAATTCAGAGGTGAAGAATGTAGGAAAAGCCGGATCTGAAAGAGATTGGTTTGGCGGTATATTGCAGTTCTTGCTTCCTGTTCTTTTATTTGTGGGCATCTGGATATTACTAATGAGAAAAATGGGTGGGGGAGCCGGCGGCGGCGGCGGTCCCGGCGGAATATTCAGCATAGGAAAATCCAAAGCTACCCTGTTTGATAAGGGTACTAAAGTAAATATCACTTTCGCTGATGTAGCGGGTTTGGATGAAGCCAAAGTAGAAGTAATGGAAATTGTTGACTTTCTGAAAAATCCCAAGAAGTATACAAACCTTGGAGGTAAAATTCCAAAAGGAGCGTTGCTCATCGGTCCTCCGGGTACCGGAAAAACATTGTTGGCAAAAGCTGTTGCTGGTGAAGCACAGGTGCCATTCTTCAGTCTAAGCGGATCTGATTTTGTGGAAATGTTTGTGGGTGTGGGTGCCAGCCGTGTCAGAGACCTGTTTAAACAAGCAAGAGAAAAAGCTCCCTGTATCATATTTATCGATGAAATAGATGCTATCGGCCGTGCCAGGGGGAAGAATGCTATGATGAGTAATGACGAAAGAGAAAGTACCCTGAACCAGATGCTGGTAGAAATGGATGGGTTTGGAACTGATGTGGGTATTATTGTATTGGCCGCTACTAACCGTCCGGATGTACTCGATTCCGCTTTGCTTCGTCCGGGTCGTTTCGACAGGCAGATATCAATCGATAAACCAGACCTGAAAGGCCGGGAAGATATCTTTAAAGTTCACCTGAAGCCAATCAAGATATCCAAAACACTGGACATCCATAAACTTGCTGAACAAACCCCTGGGTTTGCCGGTGCAGATATTGCCAATGTTTGTAATGAAGCAGCATTGATAGCTGCCAGAAAAAATAAAGAAGCAGTAGATATGTCCGATTTCCAGGATGCAGTAGACCGGGTAATTGGAGGATTGGAAAAAAAGAACAAGATCATTTCACCGGAAGAAAAGAAGATCATAGCTTTTCACGAAGCCGGTCATGCTATCTGTGGCTGGTATCTTGAACATGCCTACCCATTATTGAAAGTTACTATTGTGCCAAGAGGAACGGCGGCATTGGGTTATGCTCAATACACTCCCAAAGAACAATATTTGTATAATATCGACCAGTTAACTGATCAGATATGTATGACACTGGGTGGCCGGGCCAGCGAAGAAATTTTCTTCAATAAGATTTCTACAGGAGCCCAGAATGACCTGCAGCAAATCACAAGAATAGCCTACTCAATGGTCACAGTATACGGAATGAATGATAAAGTGGGTAATGTAAGTTTTTACGATCCGCAACAGGAAACAGCTTTTACAAAACCGTACTCAGACGAAACCGCTAAACTGATAGATAACGAGGTTCGTAAGCTGATTGACGAAGCTTATGAAAAAACAAAGGACTTGCTTACGGTAAAGAAGGCAGAAGTAGAAAAACTGGCCAATGCACTGCTCGAAAGAGAAGTACTGTTCCAAAGTGATGTGGAGGCATTGATTGGTAAGCGGCCTTTTGAAGAAAAGAAATCATTGGTGGATGATGAGGTGGTTGTGGCAACACCTGTTGAGGAATCAGCAAATATAGCAGAGATAAAAAAAGAAGAAGAAAGGTCGATGGGTGAGCAAACCGGAAATATCGGACTTGCTCCTTCAGTTTAGTCATATTAACCCGTAATTAACGGTAATGAATATCTCTCCTTCAAAAGAAAATATTCTTAAGAAAATTCGCAAGGCGTTGAGTCATTCAGCGCCTTTGCCTTTTCCACAAAGCGAAGGAACGACTTCCGTTTTTGAACCACTCCAACAGGAACCAGAGATTGAATTCGCTGAACAGTTTACCAGGCTCCAGGGCAAATTCATTTACTGTATAAACAGGCAGGAACTGGCTTTTCAGTTGGGCAGCCTGGTAAAAAAACAGGATTGGCAGAAAATATACTGTGTAGAGGATAGACTCATCGAGTCTGTTGCAGCACAATTATCAGAGAGACTGGAAAAAACTGGTCTTGCAACTTGTGACGTTTCTATTACAGGTTGCGAATACCTGGTGGCCAGAACCGGCTCCATAGTAATGAGTACAGCACAAAGCAGCGGACGAACCACCAGTGTATATGCACCCATACATATCTGTATCGCTTTTACTGATCAACTGGTGTATGATGTGAAAGATGCTCTACAGGCTGCTAAAGAAAAATATGGCAATAATCTTCCTTCCCTGATCACCTTCGCTACCGGCCCCAGCCGCACTGCAGATATTGAAAAAACACTGGTGGTGGGTGTGCATGGCCCCAAAGAAGTGTATTTGTTCCTTGTTGAATCATAAATCGCCGGGCTTTAGTACTTTTATGGTATGACAAGTTCAGGTATTTATAAACTCTTTGTTTATGGCTCATTGCGCAGCGGGTTTCATAATCCTGTCTATGAGTACATCAGCCGCTATTTTACGTTAGTTGGTGAGGCTAAAGTGAAGGGTAAGCTGATTGATATGGGAACTTACCCTGCTGGCATACCAGCAGAAGATCATACTTTTATAATCGGAGAATTGTACCAGGTAAAACATGAGAATGAATTTTCCTGGGCAATTGGCCAACTGGATGATTATGAAGGGGTAAATGTAGAGGACGATGAAGAACAGTTGTATCGACGGGAAATAACCGAAGTACTTATTAATGATCAGCCCGTTAAAGCCTGGATATACTGGTATAATGGTGATGTGAGCGACAGGCCTGTTATTGCATCAGGAGATATGATGGAATATCTCAATCATAAAAAATCGCTATGAGATTTACTACTACTTCATTGCTTATTGTGAGTTGTATTTTTCTCTTATCATCCTGCGAGTTTAGTTGCTCTGTCGGGGATAAAGATAAAAATACAGCTACTACAACATTTTTAGAAGATCAGCCCCGTATTTATAATAAAATCATGATGGAGGCAAAAAAATTGAAAGTGCAAAAGGCCTATCTTATTTTAGATAACGGGGATGCAGTACCGGAAAATAACGGGGTTGATTTTAAAAATCCGGTGAAAATGATAATCAAAATAGATAGTGGGTGGACAGAAAAAGATGGTAAAGTAATGATTGGTGCATCTGAAAAAATAGTGACAGAAAATGGAACCGTATTGGTTGATGAACCCGATCTGTTCGCCAATAATACCGGCGCCAGCCCTGAAGATGCAAAAACGATTTCTTTAACCGCCAGTATAACAGTGAGAGAAGGAGCTCCCCCCACATCATTTACTGTATCGTTCAGGATATGGGACAAGAACGGTGAGGGTCAGATAGAAGGCAATTACAAGTTATATACTAAATAATTCAAACGCTTTGGCGTTATCCTGAAAATCCAACGTGGCTAACAAAATTTACTTCCTTTCAGACTTTCACTTGGGTGCACCTGATCATGCAAGTAGCCTCGAAAGAGAGAAAATCATCGTTCAGTTCCTGGATAAGATAAAGCATGATGCTGCGGAAATATTCCTGGTCGGCGATATGTTTGATTTCTGGTATGAGTACAGGAAAGTAGTTCCCAAAGGTTTTGTACGGTTATTAGGTAAACTGGGTGAATTGGCAGATGCAGGAATAGTTATGCATTTCTTTGTTGGTAATCATGATATGTGGATGAGGGACTATTTTCAACAGGAGTTTAATATGCCGGTCTATTTTCACCCAAAAGAGTTTGAGCGCAATGGTAAGAAGTTTCTTATCGGTCATGGCGATGGATTGGGTCCGGGCGATCATGGTTATAAACGGCTGAAACGAATTTTTCGTAATCCTGTAAGTAAATTCCTTTTCGGCATATTTCCTCCTATGCTCGGCATGGGGTTGGCTAATTATCTCAGCCGGAGAAGCCGGGCACAAACAGGGGCTTCGGAAGAAATTTTCCTGGGAGAAGATAAAGAATGGCTTATCATATATTGTAAAGAGGTATTGACAGAAAGAAAAATTGATTTTTTTGTTTTTGGACATAGACACCTTGCTATTGATTATCGTCTGAATGAGGACAGCCGTTATATTAACCTGGGAGACTGGATCCACTATTATACATATGCAGTATTTGATGGATCTGTCATGGAGCTAAAATCCTACATGGGAAATGAACATAAAATTATTCGTCATTGAATAAACTACTCATGATATTGTCTATTGGTGTCATGATGCCTGCAACAGGAATTAGCCAAAAGGATACTACTTTTCGGGTAGTAAGGACTTTAAAGGGTGATATCGTTGATTTTACAGTTGATAACCTGGATAATGTTTATATACTTAACAGCCGTAACCAGGTAAAAAAATATAATGCAAACGGGGATTCAGTAGCAATTTACAATGATATAAGAAAGTATGGAAGAGCTACCCTGATTGATGTCTCGAATCCTTTGAAGGTGTTGCTTTATTACCGGGACTTTGCCACTGTTGTCATGCTGGATCGTTTTTTGAATGTGGTAAATATTGTGGATCTCCGGAAGCAGAATATTTTCCAGGCAAAAGTAATTGCCCAGTCGTATGATAATAAAATATGGGTATTTGATGAGATGGAAAACAAACTAAAAAAAATAGATGAAGACGGTAAGTTGTTACAGGAAACTCCCGACTTCAGGCTCTTTATGGATAAGACGATAGTGCCGGTAGAAGTGGCGGATGAAAATAAATATGTATATCTGTATGACTCAACGGCAGGAGTGTATGTATTTGATTATTTCGGAACCCTGAATAATGTCATCATGATTCATCACTGGCAGAATTTAAAAATTACAGGTAATTATATTTTCGGTTCCCGTTCAGATACACTATTCCGTTACGATATAAAAACATTCCTGTATGACGAATGGAAGATACCTGAGCAAGTAAAGGATGCAGGCACATTTAATTTTACTACTTCCCGGTTGTATGCGCTTAGAAAGGAATGTGAAAAAGAACAGAACTGCATTTCGATTTATGCTATTCGCTGAGGTCGTCAGGATTGAATTCAATATTTTTATAGCCAAAATATTATCGTTTGATGAATGATTTTATGCAACAAGTATGGTGGGACAACGCCGTAAAGAATTATTTTATAGCTGGCGGGGTCATATTGTTTATGTGGCTGTTCATGCGGTATATTTCCCGTTATGTTGCCGGTTTATTATTCAAGATTGTTCACCGGATATGGAAAAACGTAGATAAGCAATCATTCACCAGCCTGGTGATGAAGCCGCTCGGCTTTTTCCTGCTGATACTTGTTACAATTGCGGCATTATATAAGTTGAACTTTCCGCATGTTATAAATGTAACAATCTACAAATACACGGTGAAGGAGCTTTTGCATTGCACCGGTACTATTGTGATGATTGTGTCTTTTATCGGGCTCTTACTCCGCATTATTGACTTTATAGCATTATTGCTTGAAAAAAAAGCAAATCTTACTCCTGATCTGTCGGATAACCAGTTGATTGTTTTCTTTAAGGATTTTTTTAAAATTATCCTTGTTATCGTTGGTATTATGTTAGTCCTGAAGTTTGCCTTTGGGCTTCATATTGGCGGGTTACTAACAGGACTTAGCATAGTAGGAGCTGCTATTGCACTGTCTCTGAGAGAGAGCCTTGAAAACCTGATCGCTTCCTTTATTATTTTCTTCGACAAACCTTTTATTACCGGAGACCTCGTAAAAGTGAATAATATCACCGGGTCTGTGGAACGAATTGGTTTGAGAAGTACAAGAATACGAACTGACCAGAAGACATATGTTACGGTACCTAACAAACAAATGGTAGACAGTGTGCTGGATAATCTCTCACTACGTACACAAAGAAGAGGAGATCTGAAGCTTGAGATAGGATTACAGACTTCTCCTGCATTGATTGAACGGTTAATAGCAGGTATTGAAAAAATTGTAAGCAGGAAGGAAGTGGAGAATGCAAATGTGTTGCTGTCTGATATTTCTGCCAATGCAGTAATTATCACATCAGATTATTATACGGCACCAATTACCATCAATGAGTTTAATACTATACGGCAGGAAATAAACCTGCAAAGTTTAAAATTGCTCGAGGAGTTAAAAATAGAATTATCCGGAGCCAGTACAGATGTGCGGATCAGCAAATAGTATTATTGTTTATCTGCGGCAGTAATGATCTCCCCAAGTTCCTTATCAAACATACCGTATTTACCGTATTCAATTATACGACCCAGTTCTCTCCCGTTTCTGAATATAATAATAGTGGGCACATGTGTCACATTCAAAGCATTAGCAAGATTGCTTAGTGTTTTCTTGTCCCTGTCAGTACCAATTAATGTTATATGTTCTTGTGAAAAACCGGCAGCATCTGCCAAAGCATATAATTTCGGTATGATGAAATGAGAATCTTCACACCAGGTGCCCATAAAAACGAGTAATTGAATAGAATCAGCATTTTTTTTAAGTGCTTCCATAGCATCCTGGCGGGGGCTATATGCTTTAAAATTAGTTGCAAACCATTTAAAGGAGGTATCACTTTCCAGAACTGAACGGGTAATAATGCCTTTCAGGCTTTTTTCACCTGGCCTTTCCACCAGTACTTCATACTGACTTTGCGCCACTGCTGTTGCAGCAAAAAGAAACACCAGTATAACAGGGATAAATTTCTTCATAGCTTCAGATTATAAAGTAACAAATGTAAAAGGGAACAGTGAAAGGATGAAAGATGAGGTGTTAAAGTTGCAGCCAGCGAATTACAAACTTGCCTTCAGTTCCAGCAAAAAGCCTTTTATCTTTTGTAAGGACTGTATCGTGGCAAATTTTTCTTCTGCTTTCTTATTTTTTTTCAGATAATCCTTGGCACCTTCTATCGTGAATTTGCGCCGGCGCAGCAGATCATATATCATCACCAGGTTTTTTATATCAACCGGGCGGAAATGACGGTCTCCTTTTCGGTTCTTGCGGGGTTGCAGAATATCAAACTCTGTTTCCCAGTAGCGTATCAACGATTGATTCTCCCTGAACATGGCAGCCACTTCGCCGATTGAATAATACTGTTTCTGAAAAAGTATTTCATCTTCCGGCACCTGGATAAGATCAGCACTTAGTGCAACATCCTTTAAAGAACGACGGCCTCTTTTACCGTTTGTATTGCTTTTATCTTCTTTTATTGTATTTGTAAAAGAAGGAACGATCTGCCCGGCTATTTCGGCAACTGGTTTTTCATCTTCAACAACTGAAGCTACCGCAACCGGTTGCGGCATTGTTTCTTCAACAGTATTAAAATCAAATGTTATTTGCGAAAGTGCTTTTGCCATAAGGATAATTAATGTAAAGATAATAAAGCCGGTAGCGGATATTGGCTGCAAAAAGAGCTTGTGGAAAAAAACACTACTGAACGGGGCTGGCAGATCAATGACTCATTTAATCAAGGCTTTGATTGCTGGCTGCTGCTTTCTTAAGAATCAGGTCGAATTGTTCTGGTGTCAGGTCATTGTAGAAGAAATATATTGGGTCGATCTTTTGTCCGTTTTTATGTACTTCGTAGTGGCAGTGAGGTCCGGTAGATTTGCCTGTACTTCCTACCCAGCCAATTACTTCTCCTCTTTTTACAGCTTGCCCGTTCCTTGCTTTTACCCTTACCATATGGCCATACAATGTTTCGTATCCATAACCATGATTAATGACCACATAATTACCGTATCCATTACCGGTGTTACCGGCAGTAGTTACTGTACCATCTGCTGTAGCATAGATAGGTGTGCCCTGCGGAGCAGAAAAATCAAGACCTGCATGAAACTTAGTGGTTTTATATACTGGGTCGATCCGGTACCCGAAACCGGAAGCGATCCTGTTCAGGTCTTTGTTACTTAGTGGTTGTATAGCCGGGGTATGCGACAGGAGTTTTTCCTTGTTTTTTACCAGTTCATCCACCTCTTCATACGATTTTTTCTGGGAGTTTATCCGGCTAAGCAGGTTGTTCAACGTATTATTAATAGAAGACACCAATTGATGGTCCCTCAGTTTTTCTACTTTGGCTATTTCAAGCTTTTCTTCCAGTTCTTTGGCCCGGGCACTATCAGGTATGGGATTGGCCTCAAAAATGGCCCTGTACACATCATTATCCCTTTTTTCCAGTTCTTTCATCTGGTTTTGAACAGATTCCAGTTCATCCAGCAACTCGTAATAATTGTCTTTCAGATTCTTGTTTTGCTGCTGTAAAATCCGCTCCTTAGGAGAACCTACAAATTGGAAAGCGAGATAGGAAATAAGGCCTGCAGTTACCAGGGCGGCTGCCACAAAACCAAATACCCGGAGCAGCTTTACCCGCAGGGGAGTTTCCAGTTTTTCATACCGGAGTGTGTTGGTATTATAGTAATATTTGATTTTTTTCATTGAGGCAAGCCTTAAGCCTTGTTCCCGGAAATAATGCCACCTGAATATTTTACCTTTGCCCGGCTTTTACGGGGCTGACCATACCTGACGGTAGGCAGGCAAATATAACCCGTTAAACTGCAAAAATCAACCCAATCAGCACAGCAAATATGATGACCAGCGCAGATATACGACAGGCATTTCTGGATTTTTTCCGTTCAAAAGGGCATGAAATTGTTCCTTCAGCTCCAATTGTGGTAAAAAACGACCCCACCCTGATGTTCACCAATGCAGGGATGAACCAGTTTAAGGACTATTTTTTAGGAAATAAACCGGCTCCCTTCAAAAGAGTGGCAGATACGCAGAAATGTCTTCGGGTAAGTGGCAAGCACAATGACCTGGAAGAAGTGGGAGTAGATACTTACCATCACACCATGTTTGAAATGCTTGGAAACTGGAGTTTTGGCGATTATTTTAAAGATGAAGCGATAGAGTGGAGCTGGGAATTATTGACAGTCGTATTTAGTATTCCTAAAGACCGTTTGTATGCTACGGTTTTTGAAGGGGATACTAAAGAAGGAATACCGGCTTCATCTATAGCATTGGCCAAATGGAAAAGCCTTTTACCGGGGGAGCATATAGTATTCGGTAATAAAAAGGACAATTTTTGGGAAATGGGTGAAACAGGTCCCTGTGGCCCCTGCAGCGAGATACATGTGGACTGCAGACCCGATGAAGAAAGAAAGAAGGTACCGGGTCATATGCTGGTAAATAAAGATCATCCGCAGGTAATCGAGATATGGAATAATGTATTTATACAATTCAATCGAAAAAAAGACGGTAGCCTGGAACCACTCCCGGCTACCCATGTGGATACCGGAATGGGATTGGAAAGATTAGTAAGAGTATTGCAAGGCAAGACATCGAATTATGATACAGATATTTTTACAGGAACAATTGCTGTAACAGAAAAGATAACCGGGAAAAAATATGACTTCAGCGATAGCAAGACAGCCATAGCTTTTCGGGTGATTGCAGATCATATCCGGGCAATATCTTTTACAATTGCTGATGGCCAATTACCCTCTAATACGGGTGCGGGTTATGTAATCCGCCGGATATTGAGAAGGGCAGTGCGGTATTATTATTCTTATCTCGATTATAAGCAACCCCTGCTTACCCGGTTGGTGCCGGTATTGGCTAAGCAATTTGAAACTGTATTTCCGGAGTTGCAGCAGCAGGTTGATTTTGTGAGTAAAGTGGTAAATGAAGAAGAAGAAGCTTTTTTGAGAACTTTGGATAAAGGATTAAAGAGGGTTGATGACCTGATTGCACAAGGAAGTATTTCTGGGAAAGATTCTTTTGAATTATATGATACCTATGGATTCCCCTTCGATCTAACTCAGCTTATTGCAACGGAAAATAAATTAAGTGTAGATGAAGAAGGCTTCAAAGCCGAAATGCAACAACAAAAAGACCGTAGCCGTGCGGCTACTGCTGTTGATGCAGAAGATTGGGTAGAATTAAAAGCCGGCTCCAACAAATTTGTTGGTTATGATTCGTTAGAAGCAAAAACAGAAATTTTAAAATACAGAAAAGTAAAGGCAAAAGGTAAAGAAAGTTATCAGCTTGTATTAGAGACAACACCCTTCTATGCAGAAAGTGGCGGACAGGTGGGTGACAAGGGTTGGCTTGCAATGGCAGATTCAACTATAGAAGTTATTGATACAAAGAAAGACAATGACCTTATCATCCATTTCACTGATTCCATACCGGCTGAACTTTCTGGTGAAGTACTTGCCAAAGTAGATGCCTCTAAAAGAAAAACTACAGCGCTGCATCACTCAGCCACTCACCTCCTGCATGCTGCTTTACGAAAAGTATTAGGTAACCATGTGGCCCAGAAAGGATCATTGGTAAATGAAGAGCATCTTCGTTTTGACTTTTCTCATTTTGCAAAAGTTACCGATGAAGAAATAGCCGCAATCGAAGCTTTGGTAAATGAAAAGATCAGAGAGAACATCCCGGTTGTTATCAGATCAATGCCGAAAGACGAAGCCATGAAACTGGGGGCTATGGCTTTATTTGGTGAGAAATATGGAGATGTGGTGAGAGTAGTTATGATTGACCCCAACTATTCTGTAGAATTATGCGGGGGTACTCATGTGGGTGCTACAGGAGAATTAGGTTTGTTCAAATTAACCAGTGAGTCAGCCGTGGCAGCCGGTGTTCGCCGGGTAGAGGCTATTTGTGGTAAACAGGCAGAAGAATATATAAATGAACAATTGAATCTTATTAATAGTCTTCGGGAGGCGCTGAAAAACCCAAAGGATATTCAAAAAGCCATAGAAAACCTGCAAAATGAAAATGCTGAACTAAAAAAGCATCTGGATTCGATGGAAGCCCGCCAACTGGTTGGGATAAGGAATGAGCTTTTGCAAAAAGACGAGATCATTAACAGCATAAATTTTATTGGTGACATAGTAGAAGTAAGTAATGCAGATGCACTGAAAAAACTTTGTTTTGATCTTAAAAATCATTTGCGGGATCATGTAGCAGTATTATGTGCCAATATTGGCGGCAAACCTTATGTAGCCGTGGGTATTGCTGATACAGTGGTGGCAGCTAAAGGGCTGGATGCCGGAAAAATAATTAAGGAACAGGTGGCTCCCCTGATAAAAGGTGGCGGTGGCGGTCAGAAAACACTGGCAACAGCAGGTGGCCAGGATGCCGGAAAATTGGAACAAGTAATTGAAGAGGTAAAAAAGCTTTTATAAGTGTCAACGCTGAAACGGGAAGTCATCATCATCTTTATACTTCTTGTGTTGCTTTTCCAGTTCCCTGTTTTCTTTATAGATCCTGAGCCCCCATATTATTACACCGAGACAAATCAATATAATTGTTCCTGAGATGAAATACTCCATAAGCAATACTTAACTAAACAGATATAACCAAAAATCCACCTTTATTCTGACTTTACAATACCACTTTACGGTTAGTAAAAATACTGTTATCGTTTGACTATGAACGTTATACTCGAAACTGAGAGGTTGCTGCTCCGTACATTTACAACGGAGGATGCCCGGCTGATTTACGAATTAAACAGGGATCCGGATGTTACCCGTTTTACAGGCGACCCGATCACAGATATTGCTCATGCCCGGCAGGTATTGGAGCAGGTAATTCTGCCTCAGTATGTATTGTATAACCATGGCAGGTGGGCGGTGCATGCAAAGCCGGCTCTTGAATTCATAGGCTGGTGTGGATTAAAAAACAGGCCAGAGAGAAATGAGATTGACCTGGGATACCGGTTTATAAAGTCAACCTGGGGAAAAGGCTATGCTACGGAAGCCGCCTTTGCCTGTATTAAATATGGCTTTGAAAAACTAGGTCTTAAAAGGATCGTAGGCAGGGCAATGCCCGGCAATATCGCCTCATTAAAAGTGTTGGAAAAATGCGGGATGACATATATCGGCGAGGATATGGTGGATGACCATCCGGCAAAAACTTATGAGATACTGAACCCACTCATCCTGTAAACTATCAAAAATTCCGCATTAAAACACCGGGCAAACAATAATAGCTTTTAACATTTCCGAAACATTTCGTATTTCAAAAAATGTCTTTATATTTGATGTACGAAGATTAACGTAGATAAATTAATAAACTAAACTACTTTTTATGCGTATGACATGGATAAAATCATCTGCCCTGGTTGTTGCTTTGGCCCTGCTGTCTCCTGCAGCACTACTGGCCCAGAAGGATGAAAAAGAAAAAGAAAAAGAAAAGGAGAAAGTAAAAAAGGATGTGCAGCAAATAATTATTACCCGTAGCGGCGAAAAGGATGAGAAGGTTGTCGTGGAAATCAATGGTGATAAAGTTACTGTTAACGGTAAGCCCATAGATGAATTGAACGATAAAGATGTCAAAGTAAGAGTGAATAAGCTAAGGGATATGGAAGCTTTTTCTTTTCCCCGGAGTACCCAGGGTGGTGCCTGGAGCTTCAATGATAACGATAATGTCCGCTATTTTAAGACAGACATGAATAGAGCTATGCTCGGGGTGTCAACTGAAAAAGATGAAAAAGGCACTAAGGTAACTGATATTACAAAGGAAAGTGCTGCTGAAAAAATTGGATTAAAAGAAGGCGATATTATTATTAAAATAGATGATAAGAAAATTGAAACTCCGGACAACCTGTCTGATGCTATTACAGCCCATAAACCCGGGGATAAGGTAACTGTTACCTGGCTAAGAGATAAAAAAGAACAAAAGGCAACTGCTGAATTAACTAAATGGAAAGGAATGGGAGTGTTTGGTAGTACTGAACCCGGCCAATTCAAATTCGATCTTGGAGATCTGAATTTAGGTCATCTTGCACCAAAAATTCAGGGAGTTCCTGGTGTTAGAGAACCATTTGGACAAAATTGGGCATGGTCAGGCGGAAGCCCAAAGCTTGGCTTATCAGTTCAGGATACAGATGATGGAAAGGGAGTGAAAGTAATAGAAGTAGATGATGAAAGTAATGCTGCAAAAGCCGGTATCAAAGAGGAAGATATGATAACTGAAGTGGATGGCAAGACCATTAAAGGAACTGATGATATGGTAAAAATTATCAGGGAAAGCAAAGAAAAGCCATCAATAATGATCAAATTGTTGCGTGATGGGAAAACGCAGAACATAGAAGTAAAAATGCCAAGAAAAATAAAGACTGCAGACCTGTAAACGATTTGTTTTGGTGTGTGGTAACTAAAGCCCTGTTCCGTAGGTTCAGGGCTTTGTTTTTTTAACCCTTTGTACTGCCCCAAATGGGTTATTTTTGCCCTCCTGTAATGGAGAAATACGATAAATATGAAATAGTGGTAGGGCTTGAAGTGCATGCCCAGTTGCTTACTAAAAGCAAACTTTTCTGTGGTGACAGCATTACCTACGGAGCTAGCCCAAATACACATGTTAGCCCCATCACATTAGGTCATCCCGGCACATTGCCAAAGATGAATAAAACAGCTATTGAATTTGCCATTAAAATGGGCCTTGCCTGCGGTTGTGAAATTGAAAAGAAAAATTACTTTGCCCGCAAAAACTATTTCTATCCGGACCTTCCTAAGGGATACCAGGTTTCTCAACATACTACACCGATATGCAAAGGAGGAACTGTTAAGATAAAGACAGCAGAAGGGGAGAGGCAGATCAGGCTGAACCGGATTCATATGGAAGAAGATGCCGGGAAGAGCCTGCATGATATTGATGAATTCAATACCTGTATTGATTTCAACAGGGCAGGCACCCCATTGATTGAAATGGTTACAGAACCTGATATCCGCAACAGCGATGAGGCGTTTGCTTATTTAACTGAAGTTCGCAAACTGGTCCGTTATCTTGAAATATGTGACGGTAATATGGAAGAAGGCAGCTTGCGTTGCGACGCCAATATCTCAGTTCGTAAGAAAGGCGAGTTGCAACTCGGAACGAAAGTGGAGGTTAAAAATCTGAACTCAATCAGAAATGTGAAAAGAGCTATCGATGCAGAAGCAAAAAGATTAATTGATATCCTTGAATCCGGGGGAAATATCATTCAGCAAACAAGAAGCTTTGATGTAAATACAGGTACTACTTTTTCTATCCGTGATAAAGAGGATGCAGATGATTACCGCTATTTCGCTGAGCCGGATCTGACTCCTTTTCAACTGCAGGATGAGTATATTGACAGGATCCGCCGGTCCATTCCTGTTTTACAGGGGGAAAGGATAAAGAAGTATATAACAGAAATGAATCTTTCAGCATATGACGCTGCTGTATTAACAGAGGAAAAAGAAACATCTGATTATTTTGAAACAATAATTCAGTATACAACGAATTATAAAGCGGCAGCTAACTGGATGCTTGGACCGGTACAATCGTGGCTGAATGAAAATAATAAGGAAGCAGGAGAATTTCCTGTACCGGCAAGAAAAATTGCAGCCATAATTAAACTGATTGATGACGGTAAACTTAGTTTTACTGCCTCTTCATCAAAGTTGTTTTCAGTCTTATTGCAGCATCCTGAAAAAGATCCTGAACAGATTGCTATAGAAGAGAATTTAACGCAGCAATCAGATGCTTCTGCACTTGGTCCGGTAGTGGATGGGGTACTTGCAAGATTTTCAGATAAAGTGAGTGAATATAAAAAAGGGAAAAAAGGATTGCTTTCACTATTTGTTGGTGAAGTAATGAAACAAACAAAAGGTAAAGCTGATCCTAAACTTACTAATGAATTGTTATTAGACAGATTAAAAAAATAAAAAATGAAACAAGCGTTTTTCCTGTTCCTTGTAATGGCTGCACTGGTCTCTTGTAAGAATAAATCTTCTGTAAAGAAATTTGAAGTAAAGGGTACAATTATTAACAATACGGCTAAGATGATCTATCTCGAAGAGATACCGATGGCAACAATGCAGGCCGTAGTGATAGACTCAGCCGTACTCGGCAAAGATGGAAAATATGCATTGAAAACTGTTGCCAGTGAAGCAAGAGTGTATAATCTTCGGCTTGATCAGAGTATGTATCCGGTGGCTGCTGTGATAAACGATGCCTCCAGTATAACACTTGATGCAACATTCAGTAAGGAAAATAACCAGTTTGTAGAAAAGTATGAAGTAAAAGGATCGGCAGGCAGTCAGCAGCTAAAAGATTTTATGGTCGGCTTTAATACAAAACTCCAGTCCATTTTCTTTAATGCACGGCAGGCAGACAGCCTTAATCGCATACAAGCCCATGATAGTGTTTTCAGAAAATTAGAATTGAGTACAGCTGTTGTTGCAGGAGAATTAAGAACCTTAACATCTGAGGCACTAAAAAAGAGCAGTAACCCGGCCTTGTCAATGCTCATACTTGGTTACTATCAAAGTACTGCCAATAATCAGGGTTTTGGCCTTCAGCCATTTGCCAATGATGAAGTATCAAACCTGGTTAACGACCTGGCTTCGAAGCATCCGACACATCAGGGAGTGGCTGCGGTAAAATCTATGCTGGAAGCTCAGGCAAATAAAATGAAAGGCTTAATAGGACAAACAGCACCGGAACTAAGTTTGCCAGACCCCAATGGCAAAGAAGTTAAATTAAGCTCCTTCAGGGGAAAGTATGTGCTGGTTGATTTTTGGGCCAGTTGGTGCAAACCCTGCCGTGAGGAAAATCCAACAGTGGTAAAGGCCTATAATAAATTCAAAGACAAAAATTTTACCATATTAGGTGTATCGCTTGACAGACCGGGTCAGAAAGATGAGTGGATGAAGGCCGTGATGAAGGATAACCTGACATGGACCCAGGTGAGTGATCTCATGTTTTGGAACAGCCCCGTAGTTCAATTATATGGTATTGAAGGCATACCCTATAATGTACTGGTTGATCCGGATGGTAAGATTATTGCAGAATCACTTCGCGGGCCGGCACTGGAAGAAAAGTTAGCAGCGGTGCTGAATTAAAAAAATCCCCTCGTTTTAACGAGGGGATTTTTTTAATTACTGTTCAATCTTATCAATTCTTATTAATTATTTTGAGTCGTATTTGGATTTCCCTGTATTTCAGCAGTAGGGATACTGAACTCCCATAAATTACTTGCTGATGGAGCAGGAACCTGCATTACACCACCAGCAGAGGCAGGCACATAATTTGGCACTACGGTTCTATCCACAGGCATATCCATTCTTTTTAAATCAAACCATCTGTGTCCTTCTGCCCAAAACTCTACTCTTTTTTGTACTAATATTTCGTTTAATAAAGCAGCTCCTGAGTTTGTACTTAAAACATAGCTCGGATCCCTGTTTACTGCCAGAGTATACAAAGCCGCTCTTGCCTGGGCTTCATTTCCCGGTATTCTTGCATTTGCTTCTGCAATGATTAAATACATTTCTGCTAATCTTATATAAGGCACATCACCAATAGTTGGCAAGTTTCTAATGGAGAATTTTCTGCTCATATAGGGGGTACGGGCAAAAGCTGTAGTGGGAAGCGGAAAATTGGTGGCATTTGGAGATGGCTCCCACATTTTTTTTCTTACGTCTGTAGCCGTAATCAAATTATACAATGCACTATTAATTCTCTTGGGAACTCCTCTTATATACGAAGTGTTACCGTTGTAAGAAATTTGAGCCAGATAAGAGCCAAATGTATCGCCCTGATCATCCTGAATAAAAGCACCCCATATCCATTCAGGGTTGGTTATGTTATTAAAGCCCTCCTGGTATTGTACATTGCTCATTAACGAAAACCCACCCAAGGTAATTACCTGGTTAGCATATTGTGCGGCTAATGTCCATTTTTGTTGTGTTAAAGCCACCCTTGCCCAAATGGCATAAGCGGCTCTTAATGAAAGATGGGATTTGTTTCTCGGCGCAGAAGCTGTACCAAAGGCAGCCACCGCATTGGTTAAGTCCTTATTGATTTGCGTATATACTTCTTCTACCGTTGAGCGGGGCAATTTAGATTGTGTGGCGGATAAAGGCATTGAAACTCCTAATTGTGAATTGATAGTGGTGGCATCATATCTTTTAGCATAAATCTGCACCAGGTTAAAATAGGCCCATGCCCGCATGGTCAATGCTTCTCCTTTTAGTCGATTTATATCAGCCGGGGTTCCAATTAGCTTATCAACATTCTCAATAACTGAGTTAGCATTACCTATACAGCGGTAATACATACGGAATGGATAAGCGACGTATGAGTAATCAGCATTTTTTTGGTTAATCCAACCACCGCAACCATTTCCGGGGGTGTACCAACTTGCAAGTGCCTGGTGAACATCTTCACCCATAAAGTCAAACATCAGCATTATGCCACCTTGTCCGGGTGTGTTTTGATTATCAAACCTGCTGTATAAATAGCGATAAATACCGTTCATTACTGCCTCGCCGTTTGCTACAGTGGTAAATACATCGGCTTCCGCAACAGCATTCGTTGGTGTAGCATCAAGAAACTCCTTTTTACAACCAGCCAGCATAAGAATGGCAGTTATGGCAATTAGTATCTTTTTCATTTTATCAATTATTATTATTATTAAAAATTCGTATTAAACCCAATATTAACGAGCCTGTTAGGGGTATAAACAGGGCTGTTGGTTCCGTTAAAGGACTCAGCAGAGTTTAAACCCTGGCGCTTGGATACAATAAATAAGTTTTCACCCCCAACAAAAATCCGTAGATTTTCAATCCCAAATTTGCTTGTTACTGTCTTTGGAACATTATAAGTAATAGCAACATTTCGCAAGTTCAAGTAGCTGGCATCAATTAAAAATCTATCAGATTGCGCATTAAATCTTGCGTTAGTTTGGTTAATATCTAGTCTTGGTATATCGGTAATATCACCAGGGTTTTTCCAGGCTCTTAGTGCATCGGTATGTAAAGCCCGTCCATAAGTAACCGCCATCAACCCCGCATAGTTACCATCATAAAACTTACCACCTACCTGATAGTTCAACAAAAAGTTTATTGATATGTTCTGATAGGTGAATGTATTATTAATAGAACCAAAATGCTTAGGTATAGCACTACCTGCATATCCAAAATCTGCATTGGTTGGATTATTCGTTAATTTTTCTCCTTTAGGTCCTATACGGATGTCAGTAGTGCTGGTAGCGTTTGCATAGAACAAACCTGCACCATCAGTAGGATCAACTCCATACCACCTTCTCAAGTAAAAGGCAAAAATATCCTCGCCAACTTCTAAACGCTTTGTTCCGCTGGTAATTGGGGTATTATTATTGGGAAGTTTGGTTATGTTGTTTTTTAAGCTGGTAATATTAAGCTGCACATCCCAGTTAAAATTTTTAGACCTAACTATACCCAAATCCAATTGTACTTCTACCCCTTTATTTTCCATGGCTCCAATATTCTTAGTTATGCTGGTAATTACATTACTAAGCCCCTGGGGCTCATCGAATAATAAACTAGAAGATCCCCTGTTAAAATATTCTAAGGTACCGGATACCCTGTTTTTAAATAACCCAAATTCAAAGCCTATACTTTTTGTAGTATTTACTTCCCAGGTAAGTGCTGTATTAGGCGCCTGAGTATAGAGTATACCGGGTTCTGTTGCATTATTAAATCCAGAGCCAAACAACCCTTGTGATGAATAATAGGTATCTAAGGCATCATTACCCACACTTCCGTAGGAAGCCCTCAACTTCAGAAAGTTAATCCACTTGCTATTCTTTATGAAAGTTTCTTCGCTCAATACCCATCCGCCCCCTATTGAATAGAATTGGCCCCATCTTGTTTCCGGCGCAAATCTGGAAGAGGCATCTGTTCTGTAAGAAGCCTCGAAGTTAAACTTGTTATTATAGGTATAATTCAATCTTGAAAGATAGGCTTCTCTTCTTAGATTATCTTCTCTTCCGTTTGCAACGGTTGCTGTTACAAAATTTCCTACTTGTATATTTCCATCAGCAATAGCACCAGTTCTTTCTGCAGTTAAATACTGGTCTATATTTTTTGTAGATTCATGCCCGGCCAAAATACTAAATTCATGCTCGCCGATTTTCTTATTATAATTTAATAGTTCATTTAAAGTAATTGTCCTGAATTCATTCGCAGAATTAGTAGATCTGCCGCCTGGGGTTACACCATCGCCCACCACTTTATTTTGAAATGTGAGGGCTCTTGTATTATTCAAGTCTACACCGGCATTTGTAGTAAGGGTTAAATTCTTTGCCAACCTGGCTTCTATGAAAGCACGGGCAATAACGCTGTTTCTTTTGGTCAATCGTTTATTCAATAAAGTTTCTAAAACAATATGCCTGCCCGGAGAAGCTCCAGTTGGACGGTTTATTGCGCCAGGATGCAGTCCATAATCATACCATTGCTCTCCCGTAACCGTATTGAAAATGGGTGCTCCGGCAGTTGTAAATGCCCTTACCGGGTAAATGGGGCCCATACCCCTTGCAAAAACAAACGGATTTACAAAGGTATTTGAACCATCACCTGCTGCCTGGTTTGTATTCACAATTGCCGTGGTAACATTTAAGCCTGTTTTTAGCCAATCTTTTACCTGGGTATTAATAGCCATTCTTGCATTAAATCTTTGAAAGTCAGATTCAATTACAAACCCTTTATCTGAAAGGTAGTTCAATGAAAAAAAGTAATCTGACTTACCTTGCTTTGATGATACACTAAAACCCGTTTCAACCCTCGGACCATTTCTCTCTAATGGAGAATACCAGTCAAAATCATTATAGAGCAATTGCGCATTTGGGTTTAGTTTTCCGTCTAGACCTACTACCTGGTTACCGGGTACACTGAATGGGTTATATATCAGCTGGGTAGCAACCGTATTAGAGGCATTTTGAGAAGCTACTGCAGCCGTTTGCCCAGTACCAGTTACTGGATATTGAAGACCATTTTTTATTGACTGCCATATGAGTGGGTGATAATCTAAAGTGCTCACCTTGTCATACTCACCAATTCCTCTGCTCGACTGGCCATAATTTACATAGAAATTCACTCTTGGTGCCGCTGTTCTACCCTTTTTTGTAGTTATTATTACCGCACCATTGGCGGCTCTGGCTCCATAAAGGGCAGTAGAGGAAGCGTCTTTTAATAACGTAATACTCTCAATATCGTTGGTATTGATATCGCCAATAAAACCACCATATGGAAAACCATCCACTACATACAGCGGTTCAGAACCTGCATTAACAGAACCAAATCCTCTTATTCTTATAGCAGCGCTACTACCTGGTTGTCCATTACCAGATGTAGCCTGAATACCCGGGGCTGCACCAGCCAGTGCCTGTGTTATATTTGTTACTTGCCGGTCTAGCAAATCGTCTGATTTAATGCGGGCAACTGAACCAGTTAGGGAACTCTTTTTCTGTGTACCATAAGCTACCACCACCACTTCTTCTATTGCTTTGGTATCAGATGATACCATTGACACAGAAATTGTATTGGTAGTACCCAATTTAAATTCAACATCAGTGAATCCGATTGAAGTAATAAGTAACACTTTTCCATTAGCTGGAACATCCAAGCTGAAAGAGCCATCAGGTTTTGTAGAAGTACCAGCAGTTGTACCTTTTACCAATACAGAAGCATTTGGCACAGGATTACCTTTATCATCGGTTACCTTTCCTGTAATGGTTCGCTGTGCTAATGCCGCCGTAGCAAAAAACACAACTCCAAAAAGCAGTAAAAACAGTTTTCTCATGTTCATTTAGTTTTAGTATATAAAAGAAATCCAAGCCCTCTCTAAGGGGGCTTGAAATTAAAGAACCTTGAGTGAAAAACTCAAAAAATCGCTGACTTTTTGAGATAAGAGCCTGTTAGTTGATTTGTCCTTAACCCTGGTTGCAAATACCCGTCAAATCTTTGACAATTAGCCAGAACCAATTGCTGCACTTGACTGGCAGTTTTATTCATAAAAGCCGTATTAAAATTAGATAAAAAGGCTCATTTCTTTACCCTGACAAAGGAAATCAGCAGGGCAGGCAGTAATACCAGGTTGGTAAAAGTAGCCGTAATAAGGGTGAGGGAGGTCAGCCAACCGAGGGCTTTGGTGCCGCCAAATTCACTAAAATAGAAAATGACAAAACCCGCAATAAGAACCATCGAGGTATAAATAATGCTGATACCTGTACTGTGAATAGTTTCAATTACAGTTTGTTTCATATCGTATTTATAGACAGGAAGTTCTTGTTTATAATTCACCAGGAAGCGTATTGTCACATCAATAGCAATACCTAATGCTACGCTGAAAACTAATACGGTTGAGGGTTTTAGTGATACACCCACCCAGCCCATCACACCGGCTGTAATCAGTAGCGGTATGATGTTGGGAATTAATGAGCAAATCAGGATTCTTCCGGACCGGAAAAGATACAACATGCATAAGGCGATAAGCAAAAAAGCCCAGAAAATGCTCTCTTTTAACCCATTGATAATGAAACGGCTACCTTCCAAAAAGGTAACACTGGTGCCTGTTAACTGTACATCGAATTTTTCTTTATCAAAAAGCTGGTTTGCCCTCTCAGCAATACTGTCCAGCAGGCCTGGCAAACGGTGGCTGCCTATATCTGCCATACTTACACTGATACGGGCCTGTTGCCTGGTACTATCCATAAATGTGCTGACCAGTTTGGCCAGTGAATTTTTGTTGCCCGACGAATCGCCTTTAAAACTGAGGTATTGAGACAATGCAGGCAGATCATAACTTGAAGGCATAGAGTAATTCAGTTTATCACCGTCAAAGAATGCCTGTTTGGCAAATTTCAACCCCTCAGCAATACTCAACGGCCGGGCTATATCTGGTATAGAGGCCAGGTATTGCGATAATGAATCGATTCGTTCGAGGTTATTCAGGTTACGGGTTACTCCTTGTTTCTTTTTTGTGTCTACCACGATTTCTAATGGCATTACCCCTTTGAAATTAGCCTCAAAGAATTTCAGGTCCGTGTAAATCTTGTCAGATTTAGGCAGGTCATCTACAATGAAGCCTTCGCTTTTCAGTTGAAAAATGCCTGCTACAGAAACGGTAACGACAATGCCTGTGATGATATAAATAAGTTTCCGGTGATTCAGCGACCATCTTTCTAACCGGTCAAGCCACCTGTTGAGGCGGGGATTATCAAGGTATTTTGTATGTCTCGATTTTGGAGCAGGCAAGTAACTTAGAATGGCCGGAATTAACACCAGGGAAATAAAAAAGAGAGCCATTATATTGATGCCGGCTACTAATCCAAATTCTTTCAATATCTGGCTTTGAGTCAGTGCAAATACGGCAAAGCCTATTGCTGCTGCCACATTACAAAAAAGGGTGACAACTCCCATTTTGTCGACCATCGCAACCAACGACTCTTTTTTGTTTCCTGTTTCATTCCAGGCAACATGGAATTTATTAAAGAAATAAATGCAATTCGGAATTCCGATTACCACCACCAAAGGAGGAATTAAGGCAGTTAACAGGCTGATCTTATATCCTAATAAATGAATCGTGCCCATGCTCCACACCACACCAATTGCTACCACTACCAATGAAAGTAACATGACACTAAAGGAACGGAAGAACAATAACAATATCAGGGCTGAAAGAATGACCGAAGCAAGCAGAAAGAATTTCATTTCATCAGCAATCATAACAGCCACTTCTGTCCGGATAAGAGGAAGTCCGCTTTTATAAACAGTAAGATGATTTACTTTGCCAAAATCATCTGCCTGTTTGCTAATGGCAGCTACTACACCAACCCTTGCTTTGGTTGCCATCAGGTCTTTGTTGATACGAAGTCCCATTAACCATGCTTTTGTTTCAGCATTATACAGTAAACCTTCATAGAAAGGAAGATTTAAAAAGATTGCTGATGCGCTGTCTATCTCTGCCTGTGTGAGCTTTTTATCAGGAAAAATGAGTTCGGCCTTCAGTTTTTCTGTTTCCGGGATCTTTACCAGATTAACAGCTGTTGGAATAGAAATTATATCATCAACCCCCTTTATTTTTTTAAAATTTCTCTGTAATTCGTAATAGGCGTTGAATGTTTTTTCTTCGAATAAGTTATCTGTTTGTATACCTACTACGAGGAGATTACCATCTTCGCCAAATTTTTTCCGAAACTCCTGGTACGCTTTGTATTTGGGGTTGTTGAGTGGAATGGCTCTTGTAAAATCGTAGCTCAGTTGCACTTTGCTGGCATAATAAGCCATAAATCCTGTTAATGCCGCAAGAATGATTAATAACGGTAAACGATATTTTAAGATGAACTGTCCGAGCCGGTACCACATAAGCGAAATGGGGAATAATGAGGCTGCAAAGAAAGGCAAAAAAGCCCAATAGGAACATGACTCTTTGTGATACTTTTGATGAGTGAAATTTTGTTTGTTAATACTATGCTGTATAGGCTGGTTGCTTGCTAAGGCACAGGATCCTTCTCCGCCAATCGGACAATGGCGGGAGCATTTACCTTATAATAGTGCAATTGATGTTACAGCCGGAGGAGATAAAGTCTATTGTGCTACTCCTTACAGTTTATTTTCTGTAGAAATCAACGATAATATCATAGAAAGATACAGCCGGGTAACCGGATTGAGCGAAACAGGGCTCAGTGCTATCAAATTTGATGAAGTAAGCAATCAGCTGTTTATTGCTTATAACAATAGTAATATCGATATTATTTACCGGAATGATATTTATAATATCCCGGATATCAAAAGGGATAATATTATTGGTGATAAAAATATCTACAACATTTATCCGCTGAATAAAAATTATTATTTGTCCACCGGCCTGGGAGTAATTGTGATTGATGGGGAACGGTATGAAGTGAAAGACACCTGGTTTATTGGCAATGGCGGTAACCAGGTCAAAGTAAATGCATTTACAAGCGATGGAACTTTCTTTTATGCAGCTACAGAAGAGGGATTGAAAAAAGCAGCGATGAATGCAGTAAACCTGGCTGACTATACAAGCTGGCAGATCATTAGCGGGACAAACGGATTATCAGCCGGGCCATGTAAAAACATAATAACAGTTGACAACAAAGTTATTTTGCAGAAAAATGACTCTTTATTTGTACAGAACGGCATTGGTTGGTCGTTATTTTATACAGACGGGTGGCCTTTTGTAAGCACTAATACAACAGAGGGTAAAATTCAATTGTGTGAACGACAAACCAATGGTATCAGCCGGGTAGTAATGCTGAATACTGATGGAACTATTTTCAGAACATTAGCTGATGTTGGCGC
>Ga0116142_10000316_pt1 | contig 65119 bp, 57 predicted proteins | sample AD_UKC033_MetaG_FD_89785 | JGI IMG/M metagenome (GOLD analysis project Ga0116142, IMG submission 89785) | Active sludge microbial communities of municipal wastewater-treating anaerobic digesters from USA - AD_UKC033_MetaG | ecosystem: Engineered > Bioreactor > Anaerobic > Digestate | place: USA... | reverse complement strand
CGGAATCGGCGCAAACCCCGGCATCAGGATCGCTCCGGAACGGTCGAGCCGGTATGGATTCCTGGCCTTGATTCGCGCTATCGACTTCCCGAGCGCTTCCTTCTCGAGCGGATCCCAATCCTTCGTGGGATCGATAAGGAGGGGCGGCTGCCCTTCCTGCATCGACGGCTCGACACGCGGCTCCGGGAACCCCACCGACACGATGACCGTGTCATCGCCTCGCAGCGCCTGGGCCCGGGCCAGCTGCTCGGCAAGTTCGGCCTCGTTCAGGCTGGCGTTCCGTCCCGGCGACGGTGGTGCCGCGCCTTCGGCAAGGCCCCTCTCCTTCTGGCTGCGATCTGCAGCCTCTGCGCCGACACCCAACTGCTCGAGCAGAATCTGCCGCTGTTCGGGCGTGAGATTGCGCAGCATCTCCAGCTGCTCTGCCGTGGGCACTTGCGCCAGCGCGGGCAGCGCGAGCAGCCCCAGCAGACATACCGACAACCTGCGCATCAGAACCCTTGCCGCCATTCGACGAATCCCGTGAAGTCCGCGCCGTCAACGGGCGCGTTTTCGTAGTCCTTGTAGCCGAGGCCGAGCCGCAGCTCCCCCCGGGCGAAGGGGCGATTGTACTGAAGCTCGACCTGCTTGAGTTCATTCGGTGCCGCACTGACCGTGTGAGCCGTGTCCGGCTCTGCACCGCCCCGGTTCAGCTCGGCCTTGCGCAGAAGCAGTCGCAGACTGTCGCCCGCCGGCCGTACGAGCAGCGCGCCGAGCGAGTACATGCGACCGTCGTTGTCCATGGCATGTCCGATCGCGCGGCCACGGAACACATAGCCCTGCGGATAGGCCTCATTGCGATACCCGCAATCGTGGATCGGCTCGCTGCGTGTGAAATTGCAGGTGGTGTCCGCGAATTCAAGATGCGCGCGCAACCCACCCAGCGGCGTCGAGAGCCAGGCCTCAACCCCGAGCTGGCCCAGGAACTTTGCCGGCAACTTGCCTGCTTCATCCTCACCGATGAATTGACCATACACGGCGAAAGGCAACGTCCTCCACGGAGAACTCACCCGGAAATCGTAGCCGGCCATCTGGTTGCCGGGCTGCCGGCTGACTCCACCAGTCTCGTCGACCTCATTGTCGTTGCCGATCAGCAGATCCCAGAACGTGCCGGCCCCGCACGGCCGCCCTTCCCCGCACCACTGCGCCGTGCGGCTGAGGCCGAATTCGAACCACGGCAGCGGCTTGAAATTGAGCCGCGCGGCGAAGAAGCGCACGTCGGGAACCGGCACGTCACTGCCCTCGGCCTGCCCGATCTCGAGGCTCGCGCGCCAGGTGCCGAGCCAGCTGAGCCACTTCGTTTCGAAGGCATCCGTGTAGTTGCGCTCGATGCGCACGCTCGGGATGGGCCGCGCGCTCGTGCCGAGGATCAGGCTGCCTTCCCGGCCCGGCCCCCACCAGCGCTCCATCCAGCCGGCCGAGATCATGAAATTGCCGACATTGAGCCCGACGTAGGAGCCGTCGAAGCGCGCGCTCTGGTCGTCGCTCGCATCCGTGACGCCGGTGACCTGCAGCTTGGCGGCGAGCCGATCGCCCATCCAGCTCGCGCGCAGTTCGAGCTCTCCTTCTTCACGGGGCGTGTCGGCGAAGGTCCGCAGCGGATCGGGATCGTGCGCCCCCGAGACCCGGACGGCGAGGCCGTCGAGGCCGCTCCTTGCCTCGCGACGGGCGGCGCTCTGTACGCGCATCAACGATTGACGAAGCGCCGCGCTCGCACCGTCGGGCAACTGCGCGGCATTGACACTGCGGGCCACGTCCGGCCACGACATGGGCCAGGTGGTGATCGGGCCGCGCAGAATGCCGGCATCGGCCAGCATCTCGATATCGTGGCGCATGGCAGGATCGCCCGGAGCGAGCCAGGGACCTGCGTAGGCCGGCGGGACGATGAGCGTGGCGAGCAGCGCCGACAGGCGCAGAATCCGGTCATTATTCACCACGGGCAAATCTACTTTCCATGATCGGGCCGTCAAGATGTCGTAATATTCTGACATCATTCGGGCCCCGGTTCGGGTTACCCTTCGCACCCCATGCGCATCCTGTTCGTCCCGGTCTCCGCCACCACTGGCTCTGGGGAGTATGTGCGGTCGCTCGCGATCGCCGCGGCCCTGCGTGCAATGACGAACGCCGAGATCTCCTTCGTGCTCAACCGGAATGCGCCGCACGCCGCCACCACACCCTTCCCGGCGCTGCTGCTGCCCTCGTCCCCGACCTTCCATCCGCGCGAGGTGTCGGCGCTGATACGCGAACGGCGGCCGGATCTCGTCGTGTTCGACAACGCCGGACGGACCGCGCAGTTGAGGGCCGCGAGAGAGAGTGGCGCGCGGGTCGTCTATATCAGCTCGCGGCCCCGCCAGCGGCGCAAGGCATTCAGGCTGAAGTGGCTGCCGCTGCTCGACGAACACTGGATCGCCTGGCCCGAATTCATGGCCGGTCCGCTGAGCGGCAGCGAGCGGCTCAAGATGCGCTACGGCGCGCGCCGCCCCACGGTGCGCTTCTTCGACACGATCGTGCCAACGCCGACCGACGCGGAATCAGCGGCTGTCGCAGCCCGCTTTGGTCTCGAGCCCGAACAGTTCGCGCTCGTGGTCCCGGGCGGCGGCGGCGCGCACCCGGGTGCGAGGCAGGGCCCGCGCACCATGGCGGCCGCCGCACTGCGCCTCGCTCGCACCGGCCACCCGACTCTTCTGGTCGGGCCGCACGGCGAGGTCGCCGCTGACGGATCGGGCCTGCGGTACTCGCCGCACCTGCCGATCCAGGATCTCGCGGCGCTGATGGCGCGCGCACGCGTGGTGGTTGCCAACGGTGGCGACACACTGCTGCAGGCGCTGTCGTTCCGGCGGCATTGCGTCGCCGCGCCCCTTGCCCACGATCAGGTCGGGCGCATTCGCCACTGCGCTGATGCGGGCATCGCCAGGGGCGTCGACCTCGACGAGGTGGAGGTCGCGCGCGCGGCCGAGGAACTGCTGAACGACGGCTCGCTGCGCGCGGAGCAGGCCGCGCGGATCGCGCAGCGGCCGATCCGCAATGAACTCGAATTCGCGGTGGGCGCTCTTGCCAGACTGGCCGCTTAACTGCCCGCTGCGCACTGCGCTCTGCGTGGCGCTCCTCGCCGGCTTCGTGGGCATGGCGCAGGCGCGCGGTGTCTCGCCGTACCTGCCACTCAGTATCGAGCCCGAGATGGAGCGGCAGATCGAGCAGGTTCTCACGCTCGCCGACAAACCCTTCCTCACGCGCCCGATCGCCGCGGCCGTGGTCTGGGACGCCCTGCCCGCCGCCTGTGCGCGTGATGAGGCGCTCTGTCGCAGCGTCGAGCGCTACCTGAGGCGTTACATGGGACGCGCAGGCGTTGCCGAAGCCTCGATCGCCGCCGGTCATGCCGATGGCAGCGCCCGCCCCGTGCCGAACCACCACGGCCTCGAGACCGAAAGTCCGTGGGAAGCCTCGGCGCGCGTCTACTGGCAGCCCTTCGACCACGCCCTGCTGACGCTTGGCGGCGTGGCCTACGACGGGGAAGCGACTCCCACCGGTTCGCTGCTGAGCCTTGGCTGGGACTTCGCGCAGCTCGACATGGGGTTTCGCGACCACTGGCTGTCACCGTTCACGGACAGCGCCATGCTGCTCGCCACCGAGGCGCCGACGATGCCCTCGGTCACGATTTCGAACTACATGCCGCTCACCCGCCTCGGCCTCCACTACGAAGTGTTCGCCGCGCAGATGTCCGGCTCGGACGCCATCGTTTTCGAGGGCGGCCTCACGTCGGGCGAGCCCAATGTCGCGGGTCTGCACCTGTCGATCGAGCCGGCAAGCGGCTGGTCGCTCGGTTTCAATCGCGTCATGCAGTTCGGCGGTGGCGATCGCGACGACTATTCCTTCGGTGACGTCATCGACGCATTCTTCAATCCCTCCAGCCATGACAACGCGAACGACCCGGAAGATTCCGAGTTCGGCAACCAGGTCGCCTCGATCACGAGCCGCTTCGTGTTCCCGGGCGCCGTGCCGTTTTCCGTCTACGCGGAATACGCGGGCGAGGACACCTCGCGCGGTCGCAACTACCTGCTCGGCAATTCCGCCCTGTCGGTCGGCATCGACTTCCCGCTGCTCTGGGAGCGGTTCGACCTGACGTTCGAGCTGTCCGAATGGCAGAACGGCTGGTACGTACACCACGTATATGGCGATGGCCTCACGAACGAAGGCCGTGTACTGGGCCATTGGGGCGCGGACCAGCGCGTGTTCAACGATGATGTCGGCGCGTACAGCGCCATGGCGCGCATCGGTTGGCGGCCCGCGTTCGGCGGCAGCTTTGTGCTGCGCGGCCGGGTGATCGAGAACGAATCCTACTCGGCGGCAGCGTACGAGCAGGGTTACGACCTGGCGTTGAGCTATGCGCGCCCGGTCGGAGCATTCTCGCTCGGCGGCGAGGTTTACGCGGGTCGCGACGTTTTCGGCGAGGATTTCTCGCGTGTCACCGCGTTCGTGCGATACGCGCCGGAAGGCGCCGCCGGCATGGGGCACACCGTGATGTCGACCGCATCGGGCCGGCGGGAGCGCGCCTCGGGCGCGGAGCTGTTCGTCGATCTCGGCGTCAACGCCAACCAGGTGCGCATCGATCTCGATGACGACCTGCCGAGGGCGACGAGCGACACTGAAATCGCCTTGCACCTCGGCGTAGGCGCCAGACGCCAGGTCACCGAACGCCAGGACCTCGGCGTGCGCCTCGAGTATGACGAGATCGACGGCCATGCACTGATCGGCGTACGTGCGCTCGATTACCGTTACCGCATCAAGGGACCGTTCGCGCTCACCGGCTTCGCGGGTGCCGCGCGCTATGACCTCGCGACGCCCGCCTATGGGCTCTACATCGGCGCAGGCGCGCAATGGCGCGGCGTGCTGCGATCGGACGTCGATCTCTCGCTCGACCTGCGCTACGCGTCGAAGGTGGCGCGTGACGACCTCGTCGCGGGCGATCCGATCGGCGGCCGCCCAGACAGCTTCTACGACATCGCGAGTGCGACGCTCTATCTGAGCTGGCGATTCTGAGCGGCAGCGGCCATGGCGCCCGCCGCGCTGGTCACACGCCGTAGCGGGCGCAGAGCACTTCGAACGGCGAATCGGCGGCGAAACGCGCGTCCTTATCGAAGCCAGGCGAGCGGGCGGCCATGTTGTTCCACAGGTGCACCGCGCGGCTTTCTGCGCCCCAGGGCAACGCGCCGTCCGGGGCGGGCTCGAAGAGCGTTCGCCAATGTTGCGCGGGCACGGGATAGAAGTGTGCGCTCGGCAGCGCGCGCTCGAGGCAGCCCAGGTGGCGGGCCGCGGCGGTCAGGCCCTTGGGCCCCAGTTCGCCCCAGCGCAGCCGATCGCGCCGATCGCCCTGCAGATAGCGACGGCGCAGCTTGCGCAGTCGCATCCGCCACCCGTCATAGGGTTGGATGCGATTCGGGTGCTCGCAGCAGTCCGCAAGCCAGCGCGCGAGCGCGTGGCCTGCCGGCAAGCCGAGGATCGCGTTGTTGACCTGGTGCGCATCCTCCCATGCGAAGACCACGGCCTGCGGATACGCGATCGGCTGCAGGCATACGACATCCATGTCGGCCCAGATGCCGCCACGCGCGGCAAGCAGCCGGTAACGGAACCAGTCAGCGAACAGCGCCACCGAGCCGGTGCGCCGATGATGGAACAACGCATCGCGCGGCAGGACCTCTGCGGCGTCGCGCAGCTGCGCGCCGGCCGGCACGCCGCGCGGCTCGTCATAGACGTAGAGATCGACGGCGTGGCGGTGGTGCAGGAAGGACGCGACCGCGAGCCGCTCGAGCCGCGACAGCGGCGGGCCGTGCCAGAACATTTGGATGGTGGCCAGGGGCATTGCGTTCGGCTCGTGGTTCCCGAGTATGGCGTTCGGGGGCGTCCATACCCTCCCCCTCGCACCCGTATCAACTCCCGGTCAGATTCAGAATCACTGCTTCCAGCCGCGCAGCGTGGCGAGCAGTGGACGCAGGTGCTCCGGCGCAGCCGCGAGGCCCGCATCGCTGCCAGAGCCGGGCCTGCCCTCCCCCGTCACCGCGGGCACCAGGCCTGCGCACAGCTTCTTGCCGAGTTCCACGCCCCACTGGTCGAACGCGTTGATGCCCCAGATCACGCTTTGCGCGAACACCTTGTGTTCGTAGTGCGCGATCAGCCGGCCGAGGGTCGCCGGATCGAGCGCATCAAAGGCGAGCAGCGATAGCGGCCTATTGCCCCCGTGCACCTTGTGCACCGAGCCCGCCACCTCGAGCGGCTGGCCGAACGCGAAGGCCTCGGCCTGCGCGAGGCAGTTCGCGATCGCCAGATCGTGCTGGCCCTGGCGCCCGCAGGAGCTGCGCGCCGGCAGCAGGAAATCGAGCGCGGCGCGCGGCGTACCCTGGTGCAGAAGCTGGAAGAAGGAATGCTGCGCATTGTTGCCGGGCTCGCCCCAGATCACAGGTCCCGTGGTCCACTGCACGGCGGTGCCGCCCTGCGTCACCGACTTGCCGAGACTCTCCATTTCGAGCTGCTGCAGGTAGGCGGGAAAACGCGCGAGGCGCTGGTCGTACGGCAGCACCGCGAGCGTGGGCAGCGCAAGGAAGTTGCCGTTCCACACACCGAGCAACGCCGCGAGCGCCGGCAGATTCGTGTGCCACGGCGCCGAGGCGAAGTGCTCGTCGATGTCCCGGCCGCCGTCGAGGAACGCCAGGAAGCGCTCGCGGCCGATCGCGATCGCGAGTGAGACGCCGATCGACGACCAGATGGAGTATCGGCCGCCGACCCAGTCCCACATCTCGAAGCGATAGTCGGGGTGCACGCCGAAGTCATTCATCGCCGCGGTGTTGACCGACACGGCCGCGAAATGATCCGGCACCGCGGCCTCGCCCAGGGTGCCCGCGATCCACTCGCGCGCCGCGCGGGCATTCGCCAGCGTTTCCTGCGTCGTGAAGGTTTTCGAGGCGACGATGAACAGAGTCGTGGCGGGATCGGCTGCCGCGATGACATCCGCGATCTGGCAGCCGTCGACGTTCGAGACGAACTCGAGTCGGGGCGCCCCGTCGGTGTAGCGCTGCAGCGCCTGCACCGCCATCGCTGGCCCCAGGTCGGAGCCCCCGATGCCGATGTTGACGACCGTCCTGTACCTGGCCCGCATGCGCTCGGCGAAATCGAGCATGCGTGCGCGCTCCGCGAGCACCAGCCGCTCGACCTGTGCGCCGCCGAGTTGCTGACCCTCGCGCTGGCGCAGCGCGACATGCAGCACCGCGCGCTTCTCGGTCGTGTTGATCTGCTCGCCGCGGCGCATGGCCGCGATCGACTCGCGCAGCCCCACCGCCTCGGCCAGCGCCGCGAGCGTGGCGAGCACGTCGGTATCGACGCGCTGGCGTGAATAGTCGAGCAGCAGGTTGGCCGTGCGCGCCGAGAACTGCTCGAATCGCTTCGCGTCGGCCGCGAACAGCTCGCGCAGATGGCGCGCGCCGCTCGTCGAGGTGAGCTCGCGCAGCCGCTGCCAGGGCCGGGTTTCGGGGCCCGCCACGCGCGGCGGCTGCGGAGCCTGCGCGCTCACCGGTAGAAGGCCGCGATGCGGTCCACCACGAACTGCAACTGCGCTGTCTCGAGTTCGGGAAAGATCGGCAGCGCCAGCGTGTCGGCGGCCGCACGCTCGGACTGCGGGAAATCGCCCGCTCCGTGCCCGAGGTAGGCGAAACACTCCTGCAGGTGCAGCGGCACCGGGTAATAGATCTCGGTCCCGATGTCGCTCGCGGCGAGATGCGAGCGCAGCGCGTCGCGATCGCGCACGCGGATCACGTACTGGTTGTAGATGTGCCGGGCGCCAGGCGCGGCCGGCGGGGTGACCACCGCATCGCCGAGTGCGGCCCTGGCGAAGGCCGCGTCGTAGTACGCCGCGTTCCTCTGCCGCCCGGCGGTCCAGGCATCCAGGTGCGGCAGCTTCACCCCGAGCACCGCCGCCTGCAACTCGTCGATGCGGAAGTTGCCACCGATGAACGCGTGGTAGTACTTCGGCTCCCCGCCGTGCACGCGGAAGATGCGCAGCCGCTCGGCGAGCGCCGCATCGTTCGCCACGCACATGCCGGCATCGCCGAACGCGCCGAGGTTCTTGGTCGGAAAGAACGACAGGCAGCCGATGTCGCCGAACGAACACGCGCGGCGGCCCTGCGCATCGGCCGCGCCGATCGCCTGCGCCGCGTCCTCGATCACGCGCAACCCGTGCTTGCGGGCGAGCGCCATCAGCGGATCCATGTCGGCGACCTGGCCGTAGAGGTGCACCGGCATCAGCGCCTTGATGACACCCTTCGTCCGCTTGTTGACCAGCTTGCCGTCCCGCGACTCGCATTCGCGCTCGATGAAATGCGAAACCGCCTGCGGCGAGAGGTTGAACGACCCGGGTTCGATGTCGCAGAACACGGGCCGCGCGCCGACGCGCGCGATCGTGCCCGCCGTCGCGAAGAAGGTGTAGGGCGTCGTGATCACCTCGTCGCCCGGCCCGATGTCGAGCACCATCAGCGCGACGAGCAGCGCATCGGTGCCCGAGGACACGCCGATGCCGAACTGCGTGCCGGTGTACGCGGCGACGTCCGCCTCGAGCTTCTTCACCGCGGGGCCGAGGATGAAATACTGGGATTCGCTCACCGCCTCGATGGCGGCGTCGAGTTCGCGCTTCAGTGCGCGGTACTGCGGCTTCAGGTCTAGCAGGGGGACTTTCATGCCCCCAAGTCTAGCCGAGATTGGTGACGCGGGATTCGGCCGGCGGGCCGCCTTTGTAGTACTCGAGGTACCAGTCGATGAAGCGGCGCACCCCGGTTTCGATCGGCGTGTCGGGCTTGTAGCCCACGTCCTCGACCAGATCCTGCACGTCGGCCTCGGTATCCGGCACGTCGCCCGGCTGCAGCGGCAGCAGGTTCATTTCCGCCTTGCGACCCAGGCACTCCTCGATCACCTGGATATAGCGCCGCAACTCCACGGGCCGGTTATTGCCGATGTTGTACAGCCGGAACGGCGCGCTGCTGGTCGCCGGGTCGGGGTGTGCGCTGTCCCAGGCGGGATTCGGCTGCGCGATGCGGTCGGTCGCGCGCACCACGCCCTCGACGATGTCGTCGACGAAAGTGAAGTCGCGCCGGTGATGGCCGTGGTTGAAGACATCGATCGGCTTGCCGGCAAGGATGTTCTTCGCGAACAGGAACAGCGCCATGTCGGGCCGCCCCCAGGGACCGTAGACCGTGAAGAATCGCAACCCGGTGACCGGCAGCCCGAACAGCCACGCGTAGTTGTGCGCCATCAGCTCATTGGCGCGCTTGGTCGTGGCATACATGGACAGCGGGTGCCCGACCTCGCTGTGCACGCTGAAGGGCATGTCGGTGTGCGCGCCGTACACCGAGCTGGTCGAAGCGAACACCAGGTGCTCGACCGCGTTGTGCCGGCAGCCCTCCAGCACGTTCAGCGTGCCGGTCACGTTGCTCGACACGTAGGCATGCGGATTCTCGAGCGAATAGCGCACCCCGGCCTGCGCGGCGAGGTGCACGACGCGCTTGAACTTCTCACGCTTGAACAGGTGCGTCATGCCGCCCTGGTCGGCCAGGTCGAGCTTGACGAAGCGAAAGCCCGGCTGCGGCTCGAGCCGCGCGAGGCGCGCGCGCTTCAGGTTCACGTCATAGTAGTCGTTCAGGTTGTCGAGGCCGACCACCTCGTCGCCGCGCGCGAGCAGGCGCTGCGCGACATGCGAGCCGATGAACCCTGCGGCGCCGGTGACGAGGACCTTCATCGGGGCGTCACAGGCGCCCGTCGACCTGGTCGGCCGGGAACACGTACTTGATGTCGTAGACCACCGAATTCCTGCGGCCGAAGCGACGCACCGCGGCCGGCCCCATGTCCTTGAACTGCTGGTGCCCGACCGCGAGCACCACGGCGTCGTAGGCGCCCTTCTTCGGTGCCTTGACCGGCCTGATGCCGTATTCGTGCTTCGCCTCGCGCGGATCGACCCACGGGTCGTACACGTCGACCTTGGCGCCGAACTTGCCGAGTTCGCGCACCACGTCGGCGACCTTGGAATTGCGCAGGTCGGGGCAGTTCTCCTTGAACGCGAGCCCGAGCACCAGCACGCGCGAGCCCTTCACGTGGATGCGCCGGTCGCTCATCAGCCGCGCCACCTCGCCGGCGACATACAGCGCCATGTTGTCGTTCAGGCGCCGGCCCGCGAGGATCATCTCGGGGTGGTAGCCGATCTCCTGCGCCTTGTGTGTCAGGTAATAGGGATCGACGCCGATGCAGTGGCCGCCGACCAGACCCGGTCTGAACGGCAGGAAGTTCCACTTGGTGCCGGAGGCGAGCAGCACCTCCTCGGTGTCGATGCCGAGGCGGTTGAAGATCAGCGCGAGTTCGTTGATCAACGCGATGTTGACGTCGCGCTGCGTGTTCTCGATCACCTTGGCGGCTTCGGCGACGCGGATGCTCGAGGCCTTGTGCGTGCCGGCGGTGATGATCGAGGCGTAGAGCTTGTCGACGAATTCGGCGACCTCGGGTGTCGAGCCGGAAGTCACCTTCTTGATGGTCGTGACCCGATGCTGCTTGTCGCCCGGGTTGATGCGCTCGGGGCTGTAGCCCGCAAAGAAGTCCTTGTTGAACTTGAGCCCCGAGACGCGCTCGAGCACCGGCACGCACTCTTCCTCCGTGCATCCCGGGTACACGGTCGATTCGTACACCACCACGTCGCCCTTCTTGAGCACCTTGCCGATCGTCTCGCTCGCCTTGACGAGCGGTGTCAGGTCGGGGCGCTTGTAGTCGTCGATCGGTGTCGGCACCGTGACGATGAACACGCGGCACTTGCGCAGCGTCGCGAGGTCGGACGTGAAGCTGAGGCGCTTCGAGGACTTGAGTTCCGCGGCGCTTACCTCGAGGGTGCTGTCGCGCCCCCTCGACAGCTCGGCGATGCGCTCGGGCTTGATGTCGAAGCCGACGGTTTCGTAGTGCTTGCCAAACTCGACCGCCAGCGGCAGACCCACATAGCCGAGACCGACCACACCGATACGACACTTGCGCAAGCTGACCATTTGGCCCTCGGATCCTGGCTGAAAACGCGATTATTGGCGGTTTGCGGCTGTCCGGACGCGATCCACGTCGCATTGCCGGAACACGCAGCGGTCCCCGCTCGCCCGGGCGATCAGGTCGAGCATGCGCTCGTGATCGGCGAGTTCTGCGGCGGTGGCCTGGCGGACGACGAGGCCGGCGGCCGGACGCACCAGCGCCTGTACTTCCCCGCCCTGGCTGCCCGGCGCGCCGGGAGTGTGCTGCGAGTCGAGGGCGAGCGTGCTCTGCCCGCCGGTCATCGTCAGGTACACGTCGGCGAGGATGCGCGCGTCGAGCAGCGCGCCGTGCAGTTCGCGGTGCGAATTGTCGATGCCGTAGCGCCTGCACAGTGCATCGAGACTGTTGCGCTGGCCCGGATGCATTTCGCGCGCGAGCGCGAGCGTGTCGAGCACACCGCACAGGTCCGCGATCCGTCGCGGCAGGCCGCTCGACTCGGGCAGTCGCTGCAGCTCCGCCTCGAGGAAACCCACGTCGAACGACGCATTGTGGATCACGAGTTCTGCGCCGGAGATGAATTCGATCAGTTCGGCCGCGACCTGTGCGAAACGCGGTGCGTCGGCCAGATCGGCGCTCGAGATGCCGTGCACGGCTCTCGCGCCCTCGTCGATGGCGCGCTCGGGATTCAGGTAGCGATGGAAGTTGCGGCCGGTGGCGCGCCGGTTGCGCAATTCCACCGCGCCGATCTCGATGATGCGATGGCCGCGTTCGACTTCGAGGCCCGTGGTTTCGGTATCGAGGACGATCTGGCGCATCGCGCGCAATTCTACTCGATGCCGTCGCGCATGAGCGCATCGATCGCGAGGTTCGCGAGCCGGTCGACGTGCTCGTTGCCGGGGACGCCGGAATGTGCCTTCACCCAATGCCACCTGACCTTGTGGCGGGCCTGCGCGGCATCGAGCGCCTCCCAGAGATCCTGGTTCTTCACCGGCTTCCTCGCGGCGGTCTTCCAGCCGCGCGCCTTCCAGCCGGGCAGCCACTCGCTGATGCCGCGCTTGACGTACTCCGAATCCGTATGCAGATCGACGACCGACGGGCGCTTCAGGGCCTCGAACGCGCGGATCACCGCGGTGAGCTCCATGCGGTTGTTGGTCGTCAGGCGCTCGGCGCCCGACAGCTCGCGCCGGTGCGCGCCGCTGCTCAGCAGCGCGGCCCAGCCGCCGGGTCCCGGGTTGCCGCGACAGGCACCGTCGGTGTAGATGGTCACCGCGCTCATGAGCCGGAACGCGACGTCGGCTTCACCAGGCTGCCGATGACCGCGGAACGCTCACGGAAACGGGGCCTGATCGGTGTCATCGTGTAGACACGCTTGCGGGCCCGGAGCAGGTACACGCCGTGGTGGAAGTGGCGCGAGGCGACGATCTCGTAGCCGAGCAGCGCCAGCCAGTCGGACACGCGCCGTTCGGCGAGCAGACCCTTGAGGCCCGGCGGGAAACTGCGCCGCGCCGCGCGCGCGCGCAGGCCCCACAGGCCGAACGGGCGAAACCCGAGGACGATCAGCTGCCCCTCGCCGACCAGCACCCGGTCGACCTCGCGGATCATCGTCTTCGGGTCCGGCAGGAACTCGAGCGTGTGGGGCAGCAGCACCGCATCGACGGCACCGCTCGCGATCGGCAGCTGCGGCAGGCGCGCGACCACATCGACACCCGGCGCCTCGCGCTCGACGACCACCGTTTGCTGGCGCGTGCGCGCGGAGCGGATCAGGCCGCGCGGGGGCCCCCACGCCCCGATCTGCAGCAATTCCCAGCCGAACACGTCATCGAGCGCCTCGGCGAGCAGCCTCGATTCGGCCTCGAGCAACGCCGCCCCGGGGGTGCCGCGCAGCCAGGAATCAGGGCAAGTAGCAGCAGGAGTCATTCGGCGAGGCCCGGTTGGTGTGTGAACAGCGACACAAAAATGCTAGCCAATATGTGAACTTACAGGTTAAATACCCGGATTCAAGGGGGTACGTTAACGAAGCTGCCGCCTCTCCAGACGGGGGACGATACTTGAAGCGATTGCTGGGCCTTGTGGCCGCACTGACATTGAGTGCCTGCGGCACTTTACGTGAGACCCCGCCACCGGTGCCGGCGCCCGAACCGGTTGCGGTGGTGCCTGAGCCCGAGCCGCTCGTTGCCCCCGCGCCCGAAGTCCCGGTCACCGTCATCGGCATCACGCCCGAGAAGTACTCGGACCTCTTCGACCGCATCCGCGCCGGCTACCAGCTCGAGGACGTCGACTCGCGCCAGGTCGACCGCGAGTTCCGCTTCTACGCCAACAACCCGGACTACCTCGGCCGCGTGTTCAATCGCGCGGCGCCGTACCTGTACCACATCGTCCAGGAGATCGAGGCGCGACAGATGCCGCTCGAGCTCGCCCTGCTGCCGGTGGTGGAAAGCGCATTCGAGCCCTATGCCTACTCGGTCGCCCGTGCCTCGGGCCTGTGGCAGTTCATTCCCCCGACCGGATCGCGCTACGGGCTGAAGCAGAACTGGTGGTATGACGGGCGCCGGGACGTGGTCGAATCCACCCGCGCCGCGCTCGACTACCTGCAGTTCCTGCACTCCGAATTCGACGATTGGCTGCTGGCGGTCGCCGCCTACAACTGCGGCGAAGCCAACGTGGCGCGCGCCATCCGCGCCAACAAGGCCGCGGGCAAGCCCACCGATTTCTTCTCGATCAGCGCGCGCCTGCCGAAGGAAACCCGCGCCTACGTGCCGAAGCTGCTCGGGATGTCGCGCCTGTTCCTCTCGCCGCAGGACTACGGCATCGAGTTCAGCAGCCTGCCGAACGAGCCCTATTTCGCACAGGTCGAGACGCTCGGCCAGATCGACATGAAGCTCGCCGCGGAACTCGCGGGCATCTCCTACGAAGAGCTCTATACGCTGAATCCCGCATTCCACCGCTGGGCGACCGACCCGGCCGGCCCGCACTACCTGCTGGTGCCGGCCGACACCGCCGATCTCTTCCGCGAGAGCGTCCGGCAGCTCACCGCCGACGAGCGCATGCGTGTGGCGCACCATCGCGTGCAGCCTGGCGACACCGTCGCGGACATCGCGCGCCGCTACCACACGCAGACCCACGTGATCCGCGAACTGAACGACCTCACCGCGGACGCCAAGCTGATGGTCGGTGACGACCTGCGCGTGCCCTCGGGCGTGACCGAGCTGCCCGCGAAGGTGCAGCTCGCCGCGCTGCGCGTCGATCGCGGCACCCGCGCCAGGGGCGGCGTGCATGTCGTGAGGCGCGGCGACACGCTCTCGGCCATCGCACGCCGCAACCGCCTGAGCGTGCGAGCGCTCGCCGCGATGAACAATATCGGCGTCAACGACACGATCCGCGCCGGCCAGCGCCTCGTCGTCAACAAGTCGGCAGCGGCAAGCCGCGCCGCCCCGACGCGCACCGCCTCGGCCAACCACGGCGCCGGCGCCGGCAGCGGCGGCTCGAGCTACACGGTGCGCAAGGGTGACAGCCTCTGGAGCATCGCGCGCCGCTTCGGCGTGAGTGTCTCGCAGATCGTCGCGTGGAACGGCATCTCCAGCGAATCGACGATCAAGCCGGGACAGAAACTGACCGTCAAAAAAGTACCCGGGTAAGACATGGGATTCATGGCTGGCAAGCGCGCGCTCATCGTGGGTGTCGCGACCGAACGTTCCATCGCATGGGGCATCGCGCAGGCGATGCACCGCGAAGGCGCCGAACTCGCAATCTCCTACGCGAACGACAAACTTCGGGAGCGCGTGGTGCCGCTGGCGGCCGAACTCGGCGCGCTCACGCTGCCGCTTGACGTCACCAACGACGCGGAGATCGACGGCGCCTTTGATCTGCTGAAGCGTGAATGGGGCAGCCTCGACGTGCTCGTGCACGCGGTCGCCTACGCGCCCCGTGAAGCGCTCACCGGCGGCTTCACCGAGGCGACTTCGCGCGAGTCGTTTCGCATCGCCCACGACATCTCGAGCTACAGCCTGACCGCGCTCGCCCGCGGCGCGGCACCGCTCATGGCGGGCCGCAACGGCGCGATTGTCACCCTCAGCTACCTCGGCGCGGTGCGCTCGGTGCCGGGCTACAACGTCATGGGAGTCGCGAAGGCAAGCCTCGAGGCGAGCGTGCGTTTCCTGGCCGCCGACCTCGGCCCGCAGGGCATCCGCGTCAACGCCATCTCCGCCGGCCCTATCAAGACGCTCGCCGCGGCGGGCATCCCCGGCTTTCGCAAGATGCTCGGTCGCGTCGCCGAAGCGGCGCCGCTGCGGCGCAATGTCACGCTCGACGACGTCGGCAACAGCGCGGCCTTCCTGTGCTCGGACCTCGCGGCCGGGATCACCGGCGAGATCCTGTACGTGGACAGCGGCTACAGTACGGTGGGGATGAGCTTTCCGCTCGAAACCGACGGCTGAGCCGCCGCGGGTCCTACTCGAACGCCTTCGGATTCACCGACACCTTCGCGTTCTGCCGCGCCTCGGCGACATAGGCGATGACGTCGGCCGAGCCGACACGTGCGACGATCTGCTGCAGGCGCTCCTGGCGCGCCTCCGGGCTGAGCGGCGGCACGTCGCTCTTCACACCGAGCAGCGCGACGACAGCCGCGCCGTCGGCGGTCGGCACGACCGACTGGATCGGCTCACCATCGGGATGCGGCATGCTGAATACGCTGGCGCGAATCTCGGCGGGTACCGAAGGGTCGATGCGCGCAATCTGGCGTGACTCGGCGTCGAGCTGCTCGCCCTTGCGCAGCCGCGCGAGCGCGGCATCGGCGGCCGCACGCGCCGCGGCCATGCCCTGTTCATGCTTCAGTGTCGACACGATGCTCGCCTGCACCTCCGCAAGCGGCCGGGCCTGCGGCGCGCGGTGTTCGAGCACCTGCACGACGATCAGGCGATCCTCGCCGAGCCCGACCGGCCCGCCGACACGTCCCTGGTTGAGGACGGTGTCGCTGAACACGATGTCCTCGAGCGCCGGATCGGTGCCGAGCGTGCCGCCGCCGCTGCCGCGCTCGTACACTTCGACCTTGCCGGTCGAGAGGCTGAATTCCTGCACCAGGGCGTCCAGCGTGACACCCGGTTGCTCAGTCCGGGCCTGCAGCTGCTCCTGCGCGTCGCCGAACCGGTCGGCCGCCTCGTCGCGCCGGTACTGGGCGTCGAGTTCGGAGCGCGCTTCCTCGAAGGTCTTCGACTTGCCGGGCTCGATCGCTTCGAGCCTGATCAGGTGGTAGCCGAACTGGGTCTTGACCGGACCACGGGTCTCACCGACCTGCATGCCGAACAGCGCATCGGCGAACGGCGCGACGAAAGTCTCGCGCGTGGCGTAGCCCAGATCGCCGCCGTTGGCGGCGGAGACCGAGTCTTTCGAATTCGCGGCAGCGAGCGCGGCGAAGTCGCCGCCCGCGTTCAGCTGCGCGAGCAGGTCCTGGGCGGTCTTTTCATCGTCGACGAGGATGTGGCGTGCGCGGCGGGTTTCAGGGGTCGTGTAGCGGTCCCTGTTTTCCGCGTACAGCCGGCGAAGGTCGTCATCGACGACCGTGATCTGCGTCGCCACCTGGTCGAGCCGCAGTTCACCGTACGCGAGGCGCACCGACTCGGTGGTCATGAACTTCGCGGTGTTGGCCTCGTAGTAGGCGCGCACGGCGTCGTCGCCGACCGCCGCGGGTGCGTAATCGCTGGCCTTGAACAGTGCATAACGCACTTCGCGCTGCTCGTCCTCGAGCGCGATGATGCGGTCGACTTCCGCGGGCGTGACGAAATCGGACAGCGCGATCGCGCGCTGCAACTGCTGGCGTGCGAGCGAGGTACGCAGGTCCGCCTCGAAGCCGGCGACCGTGAGCCCCACCTGCGCGAGGCGCGCCTTCGCAACGCTCGCGTCGTACTTGCCGTCCACCTGGAAGGCCGGCTCCTGCTGGATGGCCGTCTTGATCTGCTCGTCGGAGACGCGATAGCCGAGGTCGTGGAGGCGGGCATCGAGCATCGCGCGGGTAATGAGGCCCTCGAGGACGCTCTGCTGAAGCTGCGCCTTGCTGTCCTCGGGAATTTCGCCGCCGAACGCCTGCACGGCCTGCGCCTGCTGCTCGAGCCAGGCCTGGCGTGCCGTCTCCAGCGGAATCTTCTCGCCGTTCACCTTCGCGGCATAGGCACTCTGCCCGATGCCGACATCGACGATGCCGTACGCGCCCCAGGCGACGAATACGAGCGAGATCGCCCCCAGGATGAAGTACGCAAGCGGGCCGTTGAGATTTTCCCGGATCCTCTGAAGCATCGACTGGCCTTGTGTATTGAGGTGGCGGAGCGGACGGGGTTGGGGCCCGCCAAAAATCAATATAAATCAGTAATTTACTACGATGTCACCTGGGACCCGACGTGCCATGATCTCCCGTGGAAGCCCCGCAACACGCCCGCGGCCGGCGCGGATTGTACGGGGGTCACGACCCTCATGGAAGGCGTCGATCCCTCGGCGGGCTCCGAGCGAAGCGCAATCCCATCGTGAGGCTGATAGAGGCCGACCCGCGGATTCCCCCCTACATCCGCGTAGATCCCCCAAGTGCGCGGCGCAGTGAACGGCGCATGCTTTTTGCCCTCGCAGGGAGAATTCGCCATGCACCCCACGACTGCCGAACTGTTTACCAAGACGCTGGAGAAGACGGGTCGCTGGATCGATGATCTGATGACCGAGATGGGCACGTCGGACCCGCGCCAGGCCTATTCAGTGCTGCGTGCCGTGCTGCACGCATTGCGTGACCGATTGACCGTAGACGAAGCCGTCAATCTCGGCGCTCAATTGCCAATGCTCGTGCGCGGTTTCTACTACGACGGCTGGCGGCCCGAAGGGCGCCCGGACAGGTATCGTCACAAGTCCGAATTCCTCCTCCGTGTCGCGAATGCATACGGGGGGCTGTCGGCCACCGAACAGGAACCCGCAGTGGGAGCAGTGTTCCGCCTCCTCTCACGCCACGTGACCGAAGGAGAGATACGACACGTGCGCGATCAGCTGCCCGCGGAAGTGCGCGACCTGTGGGCGCCGAGCGCCTGAGGCGATCAGCTGAGATCGTGTGATCGTCACCGACGTCGCAGGAGTGTCATCCGCACTGACCAGATAGAGCCGGCTCGCAAGTGCTGCGTGCATTTTCGTCATGGCAGCCGTGCTCGGGCTCGGCGCGACACCAGTCTGCGCCTTCAGCGACGATGAGGTGACTCGCGGAAGCCGGCATAGGGCGACGCAGCAATACGCAGTATCGCGAATGAACGCCGTGGAATTCCGGGTGTTCCAGGCGCAGCTGCGGACGCAAGCTCCGACAAGTCCGCCACTGCGACCGCCAGTACGGTCACGGCAGCGGCTGCTGCGCCACCGAGTCATCAGCGCCGCTACGCCACCCTTCCCCGAGGAGATCAGCCATGCGTGTAAATGAGATCATGACAAAGCAAGTGAGCTGCTGCAGCGCCGATAACACGCTCGCCCAGGCAGCACAGCTCATGTGGGATCACGATTGTGGATGTTTGCCGGTCTATTCGGGCGACGGGGCGAGCCGCCTCGCCGGTGTCATCACGGATCGCGACATCTGCATGTCGGCGCTATTCAAGGGCAAGCCGCTGCACGAGCTGCACGTGTCCGATGCGATGTCCCGGCAGCTTCAGACCTGCCGTCCGGGCGATTCGCTCGTCGACGCCGAAAGAACGATGCGTCAAGCGCGCATTCGCAGGCTCCCGGTCGTCGATGACGAAGGGTCACTCGTCGGCATGGTTTCGCTCGCCGATCTTGCGCGCGAGGCGGCTCGGGAAAAATCCTTGTCGAGGCAGGAGATCACCGAGACGGAGGTGGGCGATACGCTCGCTGCGATCTGCCAGCCCCAGGCCCAGAGACAACTGGCCGCCTGAATGAACCGGGTTTCGCCCGGTGCGACCGGGCGAAACCCGTCGGCGGTCAGCTGCGAATGCATGACGCATGCGAGCGCCGGCTCAATGCCCAGGCCCGTCGGCGTGTCCGAGCTCATGAAAGAGCTCTTTCATCGCGCGCCCGTTGCCCGATTCTGCTTGCCGCTTTGCCGTGCTCCCTGGAGCACGACTGCGCATCGAGATCCAGGTTCGAGTGATGGGGAGCTACAGCAATGCCAGTTCACAACGAAGACCTGGCTGCGGCCTTCGATGAAATGGCGGACCTGCTGGCGCTGAAGGCGGAGAACCGGTTTCGAATCAATGCCTATCGCCGGGCCGCGCAAGTGGTGCGCGCCCTGCCCGAGGAGCTCCCGATCAAGATCGCTGCGGGCTTCGACCCGGACAGCCTGCCTGGCATTGGCGCGGACCTCGCCGACAAGATTCGTGCATTCGTGAAGACCGGCGAGCTGCCCGGCCTGGCCGCGCTCCGCCGCTCCGTTCCAGCGGGGCTCCGGGAGATCATGAACATCCGGAACATCGGCCCCAGGCGCGCGGTCGCCTTGTACGACGCGCTCGGCGTCCATGACCTCGAGACGCTACGGAGGGCGCTTGAAAAGCACCGCGTGCGTGAAGTCCGAGGGTTCGGAGCAAAGATGGAAGAGCGCTTGACCAAGGCGGTCGAGGAGACGCCGGGGCGCAGTGGTCGCCTGCTCAGGTCAGTTGCCGCGCAGTACGCCACCAGCCTCGAGTCCTACCTGCGCGCCCTGCCTGGCGTGACGAAGGTCGACGTCGCCGGCAGCTTCCGGCGCGGCCGCGAAACGGTGGGAGATCTGGACTTCCTCGTCTGTTCCGAGCACCCGCTGGATGTCGGCGGCGCATTGGCGAAGTATGACGAAACAACCACGCTCCTGGCGAAAGGGCCGACGCGTTCTGCCGCGGTGTTGAAGAGTGGCTTGCAGGTGGATGTTCGCCTCGTGCCATCGGAAAGCTATGGCGCGGCGCTCTACTACTTCACAGGCAGCAAGGCGCACAACGTCCACGTACGCCGGCTCGCCATGGCGCGCGGCCTGAAGCTGAACGAGTACGGCGTCTTTCGCGGTCGCAAGCGCATTGCGGGCGATACTGAAGCATCGGTGTTCGCATCGATCGCCCTGCCCTGCATCGAGCCCGAACTGCGTGAGGATCGAGGCGAGATCGAGGCCGCCCAGGCGCGAGCCCTGCCGACCTTGATCACGCGTCGCGACCTGCGGGGTGACCTCCACGTCCATACGAAGGCCACGGATGGTACGGCCAGCCTGGAGGCGATGGCCGAGGCGGCCCGGAAGGCTGGCCTCGAGTACATCGCGATCACCGATCACTCCAGGCACCTCGGCATGCTGCGCGGCCTTTCGGCGGACCGGCTTGCCCGTCAGCTGAACGAGATCGATGTGCTCAACGCATCGCTCGACGGCCTCACGCTGCTGAAAGGGATTGAAGTGGACATCCTGGAGGACGGCTCGCTTGCGCTACCCGATAGTGTGCTCAAGAGACTCGATGTCGTCGTGGCATCGTTGCACGATCACTTCGGCCTCAGCCGGCGAAGGCAGACGGACCGGCTGCTTCGAGTCATCGATCGCCCGTATGTGTCGGTGCTTGGTCACCCCATGTCCCGCCTGATCGGGGAGCGCGCGGCCATCGAATGCGATTGGGCACGGCTGTTCAGGCGCGCGGGCGAGCGGCCGATCTACCTGGAGTTGAACTCCCAGCCCGCGCGCCTCGACCTGGACGATGTGCTGGTTCGCGAGGCGGCGGCGAACGACGTGCTGATCAGCATCGCCAGTGACGCGCACGGCATCGGCAGCTTCGACCTCCTCGGCGGCGGCGTGCTGCAGGCGCGCCGCGGCTGGCTGTCCAAGGGCCAGGTCCTGAACACTCGCCCACTGCAGGAGCTTCGTCGCCTGTTGCGCAGGACGGTTCTCGCATGAGAGATCGCCCTCCGGGACTGCCGAGTGTCGTCGACGCAGCCGGCCCAAAATGGTGGAAACACTGGATCTGCCGGTTTGATCGTCATTAGACTCACACTGCCAGTGGAGAGACCGGGAACGCCCGACGAGCGGTTCACGCCGTTGGTGGAATGAGAAGCAACCGACAGGAAATACACCCGTGTGGGCAAGCTGAAGATCTCCGTCTGGGATGTGCTGCTCCTGCTTGGTGCGGTCATGGCGATGTACTCGCTCACGACCCTGCGCACGACCGCAACATTGCCGTACAGCGAGTTCAAGGCCCTTGTGGCCGCGGGACGCGTGGCAGAGGTCACGCTGGGCGATCAGCAGATCGCAGGCAGGATCAAGGCCGGCCCACTCGAAGACGTGCTGTCGCCGCAGAGCCTCGCCAAGCTGGTACCGGACAGCGAGGGCGAACGCGCGTTCACGACCATAGCCGTCAATGACCCGGACCTCGTGCAGCAGTTGGACGCCGCGCATGTTCAATATTCGGGCGGGCGCAGTGCGAACTGGCTGATGACCCTGCTCTCCTGGGTGCTGCCGGCGCTGATCTTCGTGGGTCTCTGGAGCTTCATGCTCAAGCGCATGGCAGGCGGCCTGGGCGCGAGCAGCGGACTGCTCGATGTCGGCAAGAGCAAGGCGCGGCTCTACATGGAGAAGCTCGTGAACGTCACCTTCGCGGATGTCGCGGGCGTGGACGAAGCGAAGGAGGAATTGCAGGAGATCATCACCTTCCTGCGCGATCCGAAGCAGTATGGCCGCCTCGGGGCGCGCATCCCCAAGGGCGTTCTGCTGGTGGGACCGCCGGGAACCGGCAAGACCTTGCTCGCGCGCGCCGTGGCCGGCGAGGCCAGCGTGCCCTTCTTCTCCATCAGCGGCTCGGAATTCGTGGAAATGTTCGTCGGCGTGGGCGCGGCGCGCGTGCGTGACCTGTTCACGCAGGCGCGCGCGAAGGCGCCCTGCATCATTTTCATCGATGAGCTCGATGCGCTCGGACGCGCACGCGGCTTCGGTCCCGCCGGCGGGGGACACGACGAGAAGGAGCAGACGCTGAATCAGCTGCTCGCGGAGCTCGATGGATTCGACCCGAGCTCGGGCGTCGTGCTGCTCGCCGCCACCAACCGTCCCGAAATCCTCGATCCGGCATTGCTGCGCGCCGGGCGCTTCGACCGACAGATCCTGGTCGACCGACCCGACAAGACCGGCCGCGTGCAGATCCTCAATGTGCACCTGCGCAAGATTCGCATCGACACGAGCGTCAAGGTCGAGGAGATCGCCGCCATGACTCCCGGATTCACGGGCGCAGACCTCGCCAATCTGGTGAACGAAGCGGCACTCCTCGCCACCCGCCGCAACGCCGATCTCGTCGCGATGCAGGACATGTCGAATGCCCTGGAGCGCATCGTTGCCGGCCTCGAAAAACGCAACCGGCTGCTCAATGAAACCGAGCGTCGCACCGTGGCCTATCACGAGTGCGGCCATGCCATCGTCTCCATGCTCACACCGAGTGCCGATCGGGTCCAGAAGGTGTCCATCATCCCGCGTGGCATCGGCGCGCTTGGCTATACGTTGCAGCGCCCGCTCGAAGACCGCTTCCTCATGGCGCGGCACGAGTTGATCGAGCGCATGATCGTCCTGCTCGGCGGCCGCGCCGCCGAACAGCTTCTATGCTCGGAAGTCTCCACCGGCGCCGCGGACGACCTGGTAAAGGCCACCGACATCGCCAGACACATGGTCAAGCGCTACGGCATGAGCGAGGCGCTGGGTCCGGTCAGCTACGACAGTGCAGCTACACCGCTCCTGGGTCCCGCGGCGGATTACTACCGTCCACGCGACTACGCCGAAGCCACCGCCGGCCGCATCGATACGGAGGTGCGCGAGCTGATTGAAGAGGCGGCGCGGCGCGCACACGAGTTGCTGCTTGCGCATCGCGGCACACTCGAATCGATGGCGGCCGAGCTGCTCGCACGCGAGACACTGGATGCGCAGGCGATCGAGAAATTCCGCGCCGAGTTGACTCGCTCGACAGCGCTGGTGAGAACGGCGTGACAGGAAGAATGCCGGCTGGGCAGTGAGTCGCAACGCCTACGCGATCGCGTCGACCACTTCCGTCAGCTCGAGCGCGAGACGACCCTCTGGCAGCAGACGCACTGAGGTGCCAAACGACTCGCACTCTCGACTCAGCGTTGCGCTGAGCCAGCGCGCTTCGCCCTCATCCGCGAGCTTGACCTGCAGACGGCGGATGCGGGTCGGCGTCATCGACAATCGGACCAGGTTCCCCGTGTCGCAATCGATCTCGGGGAAGTACATCAATCCAAGCTCGGAACGGAAGCGCTCGCGCCCGCCGATTCCCTCGTAATCGTTCAACAGATCGCCGCACCCGTAGAGGATGAGCTTGCCCCGGTAGACCTCGATCGGCTTCGGATAATGAGATGAGTGACCATAGACGACGTCGACGCCGGCGACGTCGATCAGCTGATGCGCGAAGCGACGATGCCGCTCGCTCACCTCATAGCCCCAGTTGCCGCCCCAGTGGAGCGACATGACAACGACGCCGCCGCCACCTTTCTCCCGTCTGATATGGGCGGCCAGCTCCTCGACGGTATGCAAAGCCAGATCGTCGAGCACGCACAGACCGGACCGGTATTCGGTGGCGTTCCATTCGGGAGAGATGCCGCTATCGGGCGCGCCGCACGCGAAGACGAGAACGCGCTGCCGATCCGGGAGATCGAAGCATGCTGGCGTGCGCGCCTGCGCGAGGTTCGCACCCGCCCCCGCGACGCTGAGACCAGCCTCGCGCAGGACTCGCAGCGTCTCTGTCAGCCCCTCGCGTCCCCAGTCCAGCGTATGATTGTTCGCCAGCACGCAGCAGTCGAGATCCGCCGCCGTCAGACACCCGACGTTCCGGGGATTCATCCGATAGTTGATCCCCTTTCCCGGCCAGGCATCGCTGCTGGACGTGACAGCAGTCTCCAGATTCACGACTCGCAGAGCCGGTCGGCGGCGCTCGAGCTCGAGCAGCGTGTCACCCCAGATGTACGCGAAGTCGGCCGGCCGGGCGATCCGCCCGTGTGCGCGCTCCGCCAGCTCGACGTACTCGCATGCGGACCTGACGTGAGGCTCATACAGCTGTGGGGCGGACGGATGCGGCAGGATCTGGTCGATGCCGCGCCCCGTCATGACGTCCCCGCACAGAAAGAGCGTCATGGTATTGGCGGCGGCTGACGGCGTGCTCAACTGGATCCCCACGTCGAGAGACGGCATTCGTTCGCGACCAGGGCCGACTGCCCGGATTCCCCGGACAGCACGCCTTGCAGCGCGCGGGTCGACCGGAACACCGTGCAACCCTTGAGCCCCAGACGATGCGCCGCTGCAAAGATCTCGCGGTGGCGCTCGAATGGATAGTCGCGCGGCAGATTGATGGTCTTGGAGATCGCGCCGTCGACAAACGGTTGCAGCGCCGCCTGCATGGCCAGGTGCGCTTCCGGGTCCAGATCTTCCGCGGTCACGAATGCATCGCCTGGCGGCGCCGCGCCGTGCAGCTCGCGCCAGCGGCGCCAGGCGTAGTCGCTCGTCGTGTGACGTTCCCAACCATCGACCGTACGCGTGCGTCTGACTCCCTCGAAGGCGAACACGGGTTCGACGCCGCTCGAAACGTTGCCGGCGAGCAGACTGATGGAACCGGCAGGCGCGAGCGCAACGAGGTGGCTATTGCGAATCCCGTACTGCGCGATCGCGTCACGCAGTCTCGCCGGCAGGCGCTCGACGAATTGGCTCGCCAGAAAGCCGTCCCTGTCGAATGCCGGGAACGCGCCCTTGGCAACGGCAAGCTCGATGGAAGACTCGTACGCCGCGTCGCGGATGGATCGGAGAATCGACGCCGCCTGCTCGCGCGCGGCGGCGCTGTCATAGCGCAGCCCCAGCATGATCAGTGCATCAGCAAGCCCGGTGACGCCCAGTCCGACTCGACGCGTGCGCAGCGCCTGCTCGCGCTGCTGCGGGAGCGGATAGCGGGACACTTCGAGAATGTCGTCCAGGAATCGCACTGCAGTCGCCGTTGCGGCGGTCAGCGCTGCCACATCGATGGAGGCGCTCGCCGCAAACGGGTCGCGCACGAACCGCACGAGGTTGAGGGACCCCAGGTCGCATGCCCCGTACGGCGGCAACGGCACCTCGCCGCACGGATTGGTTGCCGACAGCCACTCACAGTAGTGGAGATTGTTCTCCCGGTTGATGGTATCGACGAACAGCACGCCCGGATCGCCACAATCAAAGCTCGCTTCGAGGAGCGCATTCCACAGGCTGCGTGGGCTCACCGTGCGCAGCACGGCACATTCGGTGGGCTCAGGCCCGCCCCACGAGCGAGTCACCGTCGGCAGACTCCGCTCGCCGGGCAGAAGAGCGCTCCGCGGAAACACGAGCGGCCACGGCTCATCGGCCGCCAGCGCCTGCATGAACTCATCAGTGACCTGCAACGACAGGTTGAAGTGACTCAGCACGCGCGAGCGGTGCTTCGCCCCGATGAACTGGAGCACGTCGGGGTGGTCACAGCGCAGCGTGGCCATCATGGCGCCGCCACGTGGTCCGCTGCCGGTGATCGTGGCACAGGCGGCATCCCACACCTCCATGAAGGACACGGGCCCCGTCGCGATGTTTCCGGTGGCGCGGGCGCGCTCACCGCGCGGGCGCAGCGTCGAGAAGTCGTAGCCGACGCCGCCGCCCTGCTGCATGGTCAGCGCACCTTCCCTGAGGGCCGAGAAGATCCCGTCCATCGAGTCTTCGATGGCGCCCATCACAAAGCAGTTGAGGAGCGTCGCCCGCAACTCGGTGCCGGCGCCGGCCAGAATGCGGCCGCCCGGCAGGAAACGAAAGCCACGCAGCAGCTCTGCGAACTTCGCTTCCCAAAGGTCGGCAGAGACGCCCTCGACCGTTGCGGCAGCGCGCGCGACACGTCGCCAGGTGTGCGCAATATCAGTGTCGACGGCGACATCGCCGCATCGATACTGATACCGCTGCGCCCAGACGCGCCGAGAGAGCTCAATCTCGAGTGGGTCAGGCATCCGAGGGCCCCATCGCAATGCGCACGCATTTTTCTGGTGGTCAGGCCCCCATTATGCCGGCAACCGCGCATGACCACCCATGCCCGCCGCGCCTCCACCAGTGCATGTCTGCGTCACTTGACCCGCATCGGGACGGACACCACGAGTCGCCACCTGGCGCACCAGTTACAGTCGCTGGACGAATACATCCGCCGGCAGGTGCTCGCGGATCGCGAGCTCATCCTCATGCACCAGATTCTTGTCGATCTCCAGGGCGATCGCCTGCCTCAACGACTTCGGCATGACCTCGCGCAGATCGCCGAGGAACTCCGGCGCCGCCATGAGCACGAGCCTGTCGAAGTGATTCTGGCGTTGTGCCCGCTCCAGCTCATCCACGATCCGCCGCGCAAACACCCCGGCTTCGTGCTTGCTGGGCGTGCGCTCACCGCCTGTGCTGTGATGGGCCACAGCACCGCGTCGCTTGCCGCCCGGCGCATGATCGAACACGCGCCCGGGCCGATCTGATTTGTAGTCGCGATCCCGCAGACGGGCTTCAGGGTCAGTCATCTGACCGGCAAGCCGAAGTTTGGATTCGGGCCGCTCAGCATCGTAGAAGAGGACCTGAGCACGATCAGCAACGGCAACTCGAATACGCATGAGACTCTCCCGCCGACAAGGCCAATCGGTTTGGTGGACGCTAGCCCTTGACGCAGATCAGCGGCTCGGTCCGCGCGACCTTGCGCGCAAGACCCGCCGCATCCGCCGCATCGACGACCGCAGAAACATCCTTGTAGGCATCCGGCGCTTCCTCCGCGACACCGCGCATCGACGGGCTGCGAATCAGTATGCCCCGTGCGGCGAGCTCCTCGACGACCCGCCGACCCCTCCAGGTACGCGTAGCCTGATGTCGGCTCATGGCGCGGCCAGCGCCGTGACACGCCGAGCTGAATGCCAGCGATTCCGACTCGCTCGTGCCGGCCAGGATGTAGGAGCCAGCGCCCATCGAGCCGCCGATCAACACGGGTTGACCGAAGGCGCGCAAGCTCGCCGGAATGTCGGGATGACCTGGACCAAAGGCGCGCGTCGCGCCCTTGCGGTGCACATACAGTTTTCGCGATGCTCCATCGACCCGATGCTCCTCGACCTTGCACGTGTTGTGCGAGACGTCGTACAGCAACGGCAACCGTGCCTGCGGCAGGATATCGGCGAAGACCTGGCGCACGAGATGCGTGATTATCTGCCGGTTGGCCAACGCACAGTTGATCGCCGCACGCATCGCACCCAGGTATTTCTGGCCGACTTCGGAATTGATCGGCGCACAGGCCAGCTCGCGGTCCGGCAGGTGAATGCCGTGATCGCTGGCCGAGACGGCCATCTGCTTCAGGAACTCCGTGCCGATCTGATGACCCAGGCCACGCGACCCGCAGTGGATCATCACCACGATGTCGCCGACTTCCAGTCCGAATGCCTGCGCGATCTGCGCATCGTAGACCGACGTGACTTCCTGCACCTCCAGATAGTGATTGCCGCTGCCGAGCGTGCCCATCTCGTCGCGCTGCCGGTTCTTCGCATGCTGCGAGACGTTCTCCGGCTTCGCATGCAGCATCTGCCCGTGCTCCTCGATGCGCTCGAGATCCTCCGCGACGCCCCAGCCCGCGTGCACCGCCCAGTGCGCCCCGCCGGTGAGCATCGCCTCCATCTCCTGCACATTGAGATGGATCAGGCCCGTGCTGCCGACGCCGGCCGGAATCCGGTAGAAGAACATGTCCGCCAGCTCTTTCTGCACGGCGAGTATGTCCGGGCGCGTGAGGCCCGTATGCAGGCAACGCACACCGCACGAGATGTCGAACCCCACTCCACCTGCCGAAATGACGCCGCCGGCATCGGGATCGAATGCAGCGACTCCGCCAATGGGAAAGCCGTAACCCCAATGCGCGTCCGGCATTGCGTATGACGCTTCGACGATACCGGGGAGCGTGGCGACGTTGACTGCCTGCTCGTATACCTTCTGGTCCATGGCGCGGATGAGCGGCTCGCTCGCGTAGATCACGGCCGGCACGCGCATGGGGCCTCGCGGGGCGATCTCCCACACGTGCTCGGAGCGGCGGTTGAACAGCGCGACGTCCATGATGACCGGGATTGAAGCCTTGCCTGGTCACCGGGACAACCCCGCTATATCCCTTATGCAGCAAGGGTAAGCAGCGATTTCGCGATTTCCATGCGCGGCCGGCAGCCTGCTCGCAGGCCCCCGCATCGCCCCCTCCGCGACGAGGCGTGCTTCACGAATTGCCTGCGCCAACCGCCCCGCTCAGACATCCACCACCGTCTGCGCGACCCACTGCGACGCTTCGCTCGCAACGCGCAGGGCCGTATAGGTTGCGCCTTTCACTTCGACTGCCGGCTGGTGCCGGGGCGCATCGATGCGCTCGCCCCAGGCCTCGGCGCTGAGCCGCGTGCCGTCGATGGTGACGATGAACTTACCGAAGACCATGTGTCGAGTGGCCATCTCATAGACCAGGCTGTTCAGCCACTCCGCGAACAGCAGTTCCTCATCGGGTGCGCTGCATTCGATCGTCACGCGCTCCCGGGCCTCAACCGCATCGGGCTCGGTAACGAGGGCTGTCATGGCAAGGGCCCCTTGCTCGAACGCTTCTGGAAGAGTGGACCCGAGCCCACGAACACCCATGTCTGCGTCGTGGGCGAAGTGCTCCCAACGTGGCAGGCGCGGATGACCCGCGGCCTCCATCAGCGCGCGCGATCTCTGGTCGTCTCCTGCTCCTCTGCGTAGACCTCGGGGGGCCGCCCCTCCTCTTCTTCCTCCAGTTCATCCGGCGACCTCGCATCCTGCCAGGGCTCTTCAGCTGCTTCCACGGACTCGAGCGGCTGCCGCCAGTCTTGCGGCGTCGTACCCGTCTCCGAGAGCCCGAGATCGTCCGGCTCGATATCGTCGAACGGCCCGGTCCAGTCCTCCGGCGGCTCCGCCGTTTCGATGTCCATCGCCTGCCACGCAATGGTGTCCAGTTCCTCCACGTCCCCGTCGAAGGACTGGATTTCGATGTAGTCTTCCGCCGCATCGGCCGCCACGACCCGGAACATCCCGCCCTTGTCCCGGTACACGTACCACTGTCCGACAATGGGATCCAGTTCGTTGGGCATGACCGCCGCCCCTCTTCTACAGGCTTGCTATTCGATCGAAGCATCTGCTTTCGTCCCCTCCTGCCAATCCGGAGTGGTACCGAAGTGACGCCGGGATGTCCCTATTCCAGCTGCGATGCGAGCAGCCCGGCGGCGGGGTAATCGCCGCGCCACCTGCGCCGCGATGCACGACCGAAACGCTGCCCGTGGAATTCCGGGTAGACCCGAGCGCGCAAGCGGCCAACATGCCTGTATCGCCCGTTGGAGAGACCTCATGCAAACGCCGCTGCGAATCACCTTCCGGCACATGGAACCATCGCCCGCCGTCGAGGCTCGTGTGCGAGAGCACGTCGAGTGGCTGGAACGCTTCTATGATCGGATCACCGGCTGCCATGTTGTCGTCGAACGACCGCCGGCACATCGGCACAAGGGCGCGCCGTTTGACGTGAAGATCGACCTGACCGTGCCCGGTGATGAAATCGTCGTACGCAGCGAACGCGCCGAGCACGCCGCTCACGTGGACGTCTACGTCGCGCTGCGCGATGTCTTCGACAGTGCCCGGCGACTTCTGCAGGACCACGCACGCAGGCAACGCGGTGACGTCAAGCAGCACAGCCTGCCGACGCTCGGCACCATCGACCAGATCGAGCAGGGCTTCGGACGCATCGCCGCCGATGACGGCCACTACGTCTACTTTCACAGCAATAGCGTTCACGGCATCCCGTTCGACGAACTGACCGTCGGCACGGTCGTCGAGTTCGAGGAGGAACAGGGTGACGACGGAATGCAGGCTGCCGCAGTGAGGCTTTGGGGTGGCGCACACGAATCACGCAAACCGGCGTAGCTGAAATCACGCCGCGCGGGGGCACGCATGAACCAGCACCACGGCACGCAGACGACGATCGCGCTCGGCACCGGCGTCGAACTGAAGGGCTTCCTCGAAGGTTCGGAAGACGCCAGGGGATTGATCGTCTTCGTGCACGGCAGCGGCAGCAGCCGATTCAGCGCCCGCAACAATCAGGTCGCGCAGTTCCTGAGAGGCCGGGGGTTCGCGACACTGCTCATGGACCTGTTGACCACAAGCGAAGAACGGGTAGACGCCATCACGCGTGAGCTGCGGTTCGACATCCCGTTGCTCGCCGAGCGCGTCACGGGAACGCTCGACTGGTTGGCCAGGCACGATCGGGTCGGAAGATTGCCGATTGGTCTCTTCGGCGCGAGCACGGGCGCAGCGGCCGCACTCATTGCCGCGGCGTCGCAGCCGACGCGTGTCAGCGCTGTCGTGTCCCGCGGCGGCAGGCCGGACCTGGCCGCAGACGGCCTCGAGGCGGTTCAAACCCCGACGATTCTGATCGTGGGGAGCGACGATATCGACGTGCTGCGGTTGAACCAGATGGCAATGGCACGCATTCCGGCGGAGACGAAGCTCGTCACCATCGAAGGCGCCACCCACCTGTTCGAGGAGCCCGGCACCCTGGATCAAGTTGCACAGCACGCGGCGGACTGGTTCGAGCGACATCTCCGCGACCGGAGCGCCGGCGGCCAGGGATTTCCGCAGTCCGCATCGTAGTTTACCGTGTCGATACGGACCCGCCCCGGTGCAACACTTCGGTGGCGGGCAGCCTGCTCACCAGGCAACGGAGGGGTTCTCAGCTTGAACGAGCGGCCGACGTCCTTCGGTACGGTGGGAAGCATCTGCAGCCGCGAGGTCATCGTCGCGACGCCCGGCGAGCCCGTGCGAACCGCGTTGCAGCTGATGCAGGCTCGGCGAGTCGGTAGTGTCGTGATCTGCGATGACCTGAGCGGGCGACGAATACCCGTCGGCATCGTGACGGATCGCGACATCGCGCTGAGTCTGCTTCAGCGGGCCCCGGATGTGACCGTCATTCCGCTGCGCCTCGTGATGTCCTCGGACCCTCTCGTGCTGTTCGAGGATCAGGACGTGAGCGAGGCACTCGCCGCCTTGCGGGCGCGGGGCGTGCGCCGTGCGCCCGTCGTCGATGCTGCGCGATCGCTGGTCGGCATCGTGACGATCGACGATCTGCTCGGCCTGATCGCCCGGCAGCTGGGGGATATGGCCCGGCTCATCGAGCGGCAGACGCTATGAACGCAGAGCCCGCCACGAGTGCGCTGACGCGCGGCCCGGCCCATGCGCAGCGCCTGCTCCGAGCCAGCAGCCAGCACTGGAAGGCGGCTGGCGCCGCCCCGGCTGGAGACAAAGAGACGCACTTCAACGATGTAAGTGGCGGAGCGGACGGGACTCGAACCCGCGACCCCCGGCGTGACAGGCCGGTATTCTAACCAACTGAACTACCGCTCCACATGGTGGGTGCTGAGGGGATCGAACCCCCGACCCTCGCCTTGTAAGGGCGACGCTCTACCGCTGAGCTAAGCACCCTTCAAGCCTTCGGAAGGCAAGCTCCAGAAGGCCGCGGATTCTAGAGGATCGGGTCGCCGGCGTAAACTCGCGTTTACGTGCCGCCGCCACAGCGTGCCGCCCGTGCGACTTAATGCGCCTGCACGCCGCCCTTGCCCGCCCGTCGCGCCGCACGCCGCCGCTTGGGATCGGCAGCGGCCGGCGCATCCGCCGCCGAGGCGATCGGCACCGGACGCGCCGCCAGCGCGATCTCGAGCACTTCGTCGATCCATTTCACGGGCTTGATCCTGAGATTGCCCTTGATGTTGTCGGGAATCTCGACGAGGTCCTTCTCGTTGTCAATCGGGATCAGCACCGTTTCTATGCCGCCACGGTGTGCGGCCAGGAGCTTCTCCTTCAGCCCGCCTATCGGCAGCACTTCGCCGCGCAGCGTGATCTCGCCGGTCATCGCGACGTCGGAACGTACCGGGATCTTCGTGAGCGCCGAGACCAGCGCCGTGCACATGCCGATGCCGGCGCTCGGGCCATCCTTCGGCGTGGCTCCTTCGGGCATGTGCAGGTGCACGTCGTGCTTCTGGTAGAAGTCGGGCTCGATGCCGAGCACGTTGGCGCGGCTGCGCACCACCGTCATGGCGGCCTGGATCGATTCCTGCATCACCTCGCCGAGCTGGCCGGTGTGCTGCAGCTTGCCCTTGCCGGGCACTACCGCGGCCTCGATGGTCAGCAGTTCGCCACCCACCTCGGTCCACGCGAGGCCCGTGACCTGGCCGATACGGCTCTGGTCCTCGGCCTTGCCGTAGCGGAAGCGCCGCACACCGAGGAACTTGTCGAGGTTCTTCGGCGTTACCGTGACAGCCTTGTCCTTCTTCGCGAGCAGCTGCTGCTTGACGGTCTTGCGGCAGATCTTGGCGATCTCGCGCTCGAGGTTGCGCACGCCGGCCTCGCGCGTGTAGTAGCGCACGATGTCGAGCAGCGCCTCGTCGGTGACCTTCAGCTCGTCCTTCTTCACGCCGTTGTTCTTCATCTGCTTCGGCACGAGATAGCGCCGCGCGATGTTCAGCTTCTCGTCTTCGGTGTAGCCCGGCAGGCGGATCACTTCCATGCGATCGAGGAGCGGCGCCGGGATGTTCAGGCTGTTGGCCGTGCAGACGAACATCACCTGCGAGAGGTCGAAATCGACCTCCAGGTAATGGTCGTTGAACGCCGTGTTCTGTTCCGGATCGAGCACCTCCAGCAGGGCCGAGGACGGGTCTCCACGGAAATCCATCGACATCTTGTCGACTTCGTCGAGCAGGAAGAGCGGGTTGTGCACGCCGGTCTTCGCCATGTTCTGCACGATCTTGCCGGGCATCGAGCCGATGTAGGTGCGCCGGTGGCCGCGGATCTCGGCCTCGTCACGCACGCCACCGAGCGACATGCGCACGAACTTGCGGTTGGTGGCACGCGCGATCGACTGGCCGAGCGAGGTCTTGCCGACGCCCGGCGGCCCCACGAGGCACAGGATCGGGCCCTTCAGCTTGTCGACGCGTTGCTGCACCGCGAGGTATTCGACGATGCGCTCCTTGACCTTCTCGAGGCCATAGTGGTCCTCGTCCAGCACCTTCTCGGCTCGCGCGATGTCCTTGATGACCTTGGTGCGCTTCTTCCACGGCACCTTCACCAGCCAGTCGACGTAGTTGCGCACCACGGTGGCTTCCGCCGACATCGGTGACATCATCTTCAGCTTGCCGAGTTCGGCCATCGCCTTGTCGCGCGCCTCCTTCGGCATGCCGGCCTTCTGGATCTTCTGCTCGATCTCGGCGAGTTCGTTGGCGCCATCCTCCATGTCGCCGAGTTCCTTCTGGATGGCCTTCATCTGCTCATTCAGGTAGTACTCGCGCTGGCTCTTTTCCATCTGCGACTTGACGCGGCCGCGGATGCGCTTCTCGATCTGCAGCATGTCCATCTCGCCTTCGATCGCGACGAGGATGTGCTCGAGGCGCTGCTTGATGTCGAGGATCTCGAGCACCTTCTGCTTTTCGGGCAGCTTGAGCGCCATGTGCGCCGCCACAGTATCGGCAAGACGGCCGGGCTGCTCGATACCGGCGAGCGCGGTCAGCACCTCGGGCGGCACTTTCTTGTTGAGCTTCACGTACTGTTCGAACTGCGAGATGACCGAGCGGCCGAGGACGTCCATTTCCTTCTCGTCATAGACGTCGCTGTCGGGCTGCAACGTGACATCGCAGGCATAGAACTCGCCGGGGTGGATGCGATCGATCTGTGCGCGATCGACGCCCTCGACCAGCACCTTGACGGTGCCGTCCGGCAGTTTCAGCAGCTGCAGGATCGTGGCGACCGTGCCGATTCGGTACAGGTCGTCGACTTTGGGATCGTCGACGTCGGCCTGTTTCTGCGCGACCAGCATGATGCGCTTGTCGGCCTTCATCGCGACATCGAGCGCCTGGATCGATTTCTCGCGACCCACGAACAGCGGAATCACCATGTGCGGGTAGACGACCACGTCCCGCAGCGGCAGAACCGGCAGCTTCTCGAGACTGGTGGTCTTCGGGGTGGTCGGGGGGGATTCGGGCACAGGCAGGTCCTCGCGCAAGACGGTTATAGTCTACCCTCGGAGATAGGGGCGCACCGCGCCGATTTCAAGCGCGGTGCCGCCGGAAGGACCAGCAGGTCAGCTTGCGATGCCGTGCGCGCGGCGCGGCGGCTCTTCGGCGGATTCGGACTTGTAGACGATATACGGCTTCGTCTGGCCGTCGATCACCGTCTCGTCGATCACGACCTTGGACACCCCGCGCAGCGACGGCAGCTCGTACATGGTGTCGAGCAGGATGGTCTCGAGGATCGTGCGCAGGCCGCGCGCGCCGGTCTTGCGCTGCATGGCGCGCTGCGCCACGGCCTTCAGCGCCTCCTCGCGGAACTCGAGCTCGGCGCCCTCCATCTCGAAGAGGCGCTTGTACTGCTTGGTGAGCGCATTCTTCGGCTCGGTGAGGATCGAAACCAGCGCCGCCTCGTCGAGTTCCTCGAGGGTGGCGACCACCGGCAGGCGCCCGACGAACTCGGGGATCAGCCCGTACTTGATCAGGTCCTCGGGCTCGACCTCGTGGAACACGTCGGGGCGATCCACCGCGGTCATGTCGCGCACGTCGGAGGTGAAGCCGATGCCGCCCTTCTGGGTGCGGTTCAGGATGATCTTCTCGAGCCCGGAGAACGCACCGCCGCAGATGAACAGGATGTTCGAAGTGTCGACCTGCAGGAATTCCTGCTGCGGGTGCTTGCGCCCGCCCTGCGGGGGCACCGACGCGACCGTGCCTTCGATCAGCTTCAGCAGTGCCTGCTGGACGCCCTCGCCCGACACGTCACGCGTGATCGACGGGTTGTCGGCCTTGCGCGAGATCTTGTCGATCTCGTCGATGTAGACGATGCCGGTCTGCGCCTTCTCGACGTCGTAATCGCACTTCTGCAACAGCTTCTGGATGATGTTCTCGACATCTTCGCCGACGTAGCCCGCCTCGGTGAGCGTGGTGGCATCGGCGATCGTGAACGGCACGTTGAGCAGGCGCGCGAGAGTCTCGGCGAGCAGGGTCTTGCCGCAGCCGGTGGGGCCGATCAGCAGGATATTGCTCTTCGCGATCTCGACCTCTTCCTTGGCGCGGGCACTGCTGCCGCGGGTCTGCAGGCGCTTGTAGTGGTTGTAGACGGCCACCGAGAGCACCTTCTTGGCGCGCTCCTGGCCGATCACGTATTCGTCGAGGACCTTCTTGATTTCGTGGGGCTTCGGCAGCTTGTCGCGCGCGCGGTCGGCCCGATCCTCGAGTTCCTCGCGGATGATGTCGTTGCAGAGCTCGACGCATTCGTCGCAAACGAACACCGACGGGCCGGCGATCAGCTTCCTCACCTCATGCTGGCTCTTGCCGCAGAAGGAGCAATACAGCAGCTTGCCGTCGTCGTTGCGACTGCGGGACTCGTCGGTCATTCAGTAGGCCCTGTAACCATGGTGCAAGGCTCTTATATAGCATGGGGTGACCGGGGGCGCAAAACGCCCCAGTCACGCCCAAACCATTGATTCACTTGGACTGAGCGGCAACCGTGGCCGGCGGCAGGCGCTTGTCAAGCAACTGGTCGACGAGGCCGTAGGCGATGGCCTCCTCGCCGCCCATGAAATTGTCGCGCTCGGTGTCCTGTTGGATCTTCTCGATCGCCTGGCCGGTGTGACGGGCGAGGATTTCGTTCAATCGCTCGCGCGTGCGCAGCATTTCGCGGGCCTGGATGCTGATGTCGGTCGCCTGGCCCTGGAAGCCGCCCCAGGGCTGGTGGATCATCGCGCGCGAGTTCGGCAGCATGTAGCGCTTGCCCTTGGCGCCGCCAGCCAGCAGCACGGCGCCCATGGAGGCCGCCATGCCGACGCAGATGGTGCTCACATCGGGCTTGATGAACTGCATCGTGTCGTAGATCGCGAGTCCGGCACTGACCGAGCCGCCGGGCGAATTAATGTAAAGCGCGATGTCCTTGTCCGGATTCTCGGACTCGAGGAACAGCAGCTGCGCGACGATCAGGTTCGCCATGTAGTCCTCCACGGGACCCACGACGAACACCACGCGCTCCTTCAGGAGGCGCGAATAGATGTCATAGGCACGCTCGCCGCGGGCGGTCTGCTCGACGACGATCGGCACCAGGTTCAGGGCTTGCTCGTTCATGACCCGCTATTCTGCCCGAAGCGGGTCAGTTCCTTGAAGGAAGATGCCTTGTCCGTCACCTTCGCCCGTTCCACGACCCAATCGACCAGCTGCTCCTCGAGGACCGAGGACTCGATCTGGCGCATGGCGTCGGCGTTCTGCAGGTAGGCGCGGCGCATCTCGTCGGCATTGGGGTAACTGCCCGCGATGTCCTCGAGGCGCGCCTGCACGCGTGCACGATCGACCTTGAGCGCGGCACCGCGCAGCAGCTCGCCGACCACCAGGCCGAGCGCCACGCGACGGCGGGCGGGAGCGATGAACTGCTCGCGCGGCGGCAGCTGGGACACGTCCTTCGCGCCGGAGCGCCGGCCGATTTCGACCTGCATTTCCTGCACGGTTTCGTCGACGAGCCCCTGCGGCACTTCGAGCGGGTTCTCGCGAAAGAGCGCGTCCATGACCTGCGCGCGCAGATGGTTGCGCACCGCCTCTTCGAGCTCGCGCTCCATGCTTTCGCGCACTTCCTTGCGCAACTGCTCGACGCCGCCTTCCTTGACGCCGAATTCCGCGGCGAACGCATCGTCGAGCGCCGGCAGGGACGCCTCCTCGACCTGCTTCACCGTGATCGTGAATTCCGCGGTTTTGCCCGCCACTTCCCTGCCGTGGTAGTCGTCCGGGAAGTGCACGACGGCAGTGCGGGACTCGCCGGCCTTCGCGCCCGCAAGCGCCTGCTCGAATTCGGTGAGCACCTGCCCCGCGCCGAGCACGACCGGCATGTCACGGCCCTCGCCGCCCTGGAAAGCCACGTTGTCGATGCGGCCGTCGAAATCGAGCACCACGCGATCGCCGGTCTTCGCGCCGCGCTCGACCACGGCGAACTGCGGGCGCTGCCGGCGGAGCGACTCGAGCATTTCCTCGACGTCCGAATCCTCGACCGTCGCAGTCGGGCGCTCGATGGCGAGCGACTCGACCGGCGCCAGCTTGATCTCCGGCAGCACTTCGAATGTGGCGACGTACTTGAGGTCGGCGCCCGGATCCATCGCGATCGGCTCGATGCGCGGCCCGGTCGCCGGCTTCAGGTTCTGCTGCGAGATCGCGTCGGCGAACGAGGAGCGCAGCAGGTCGTTGACCACTTCGCTGTGGACCTGCGAGCCGTACTGCTGGCGCACGACACCCATCGGCGCCTTGCCCGGGCGGAAACCCTTGAAGCGCGCGGTACGCGCGATCTTCTTCAGCCGCTGGTCGACTTCGGCGCTGACCTGGTCGGCCGGGACGGCGACCTCAAGCTTGCGCTCCAGCCCACCGGTTGCCGTCAATGAAACCTGCATCGTGCCCTATCCTGAATTTCTGGTGCGAAAGGAGAGACTCGAACTCTCACGGGTTGCCCCACTGGAACCTAAATCCAGCGCGTCTACCAGTTCCGCCACTTTCGCTCTGGCTGCGGAGCTCGACCCTGTGCGAGGGGGCGCGGATTATAGCCAAAAGGGTGGTGGGCCGTGTAGGAGTCGAACCTACGACCAAGAGATTAAGAGTCTCCTGCTCTACCAGCTGAGCTAACGGCCCTTACCGGATCTGGGGTGGACGATGGGACTCGAACCCACGACGGCCGGGATCACAACCCGGGGCTCTACCAGCTGAGCTACGTCCACCGTCACCCTGAGGGGAGCGGGAGTATACCAGCGCCCGCCGCCAGCGCTACAGCGCGAGAAATATCGCACCAAACAACGACACCGGGACGGCGACGAACTGCCGTACCGATCAGGAGGCGGGAGCGCAGCGGGCCGGCACCTTACTTCATCCGTCGTCCTGGCTCCGAAATCCGGTGACCCGGTGGTTGGTGCGCCCGGCAGGACTCGAACCTGCGACCCCCGGCTTAGAAGGCCGGTGCTCTATCCAGCTGAGCTACGGGCGCGTGGCAGGCCCCCTCACGCGAAATGGTCGGGGCAGCAGGATTCGAACCTGCGACCCTCTGCTCCCAAAGCAGATGCGCTACCAGACTGCGCCATGCCCCGATGCCGGCTTGCGTGAACAATCCTCAATTTTACGCACAATCCCGTAAAATGCGCGCCCATTCCGGCAAAGGAGTATCGATGACCGCGAGGCTCATCGATGGCAAGCGCATCGCCACCGACGTCAAATCGGAGGTGCGGGCCGAGATCGACTCGGCGGTCGCGCGCGGCATGCGCCGTCCGGGCCTGGCGGTGGTCATGGTGGGCGACAACGCGGCCTCGGCCATCTACGTGCGCAACAAGCGCAAGGCCTGCGAGGAGTCGGGCGTCCTGTCGGTCGCGCATGACCTGCCGCAGTCGACCTCCGAGCGCGAGCTGCTGACCCTGATCGACGAACTGAACGGCGATCCGCGCATCGACGGCATCCTCGTGCAGCTGCCGCTGCCCGACCAGATCCGCCAGCGCGCGATCATCGACCGCATCGACCCGCAGAAGGACGTCGATGGCTTTCATCCATACAACCTCGGCCGGCTCGCGCAGCGCAGTCCCCTGATCCGCCCCTGCACGCCCTATGGCGTGATCCGCATGCTCGACGCCGAGGGACTGTCGGTGCGCGGGCTGAATGCCGTCGTGGTCGGTGCATCGAATATCGTCGGGCGGCCGATGTCGCTCGAGCTGCTGCTGATGGGCGCGACGACGACTGTTTGCCACCGCTTCACACGCGACCTCGAGGCGCACGTGCGCGCGGCCGAGTTGCTCGTCGTCGCAGTCGGCAAGCCGGGACTCGTACGCGGCGAGTGGATTCGCCCGGGCGCGATCGTCGTCGATGTCGGCATGAACCGGCTCGCGAACGGCAAGCTCGTCGGCGACGTCGAGTTCGCCGGCGCCCGCGAGCGCGCGGCCTGGATCACGCCGGTCCCCGGTGGCGTCGGCCCGATGACGGTGGCCATGTTGATGCGTAATACGCTGGAAGCGTCGCTGCGCCGCCAGGGCGCCTGACGTGGTCGCGATGATCGATCTGCCGCGGCAACTCGGCTGGAGCGCACTGCACGGACGGGCGCTGTACCTCGATGTCGACGGCACCTTGCTCGACATCGCGCCGAGCCCGGATGCGGTCGTGGTGCCGGGCGCCCTGCCCGGCGCGCTCGCGAGGATTGCGCAGCGCCTGGACGGCGCGCTCGCACTGGTGAGCGGCCGGCAGATCGACACACTCGACCGACTGTTCCACCCGCAGAGATTCCCCGCCGTCGGCGTGCATGGTGCCGAGGTGCGCGCCGATTCGGCGCCGGCCACCACCGCCGGGCACTTCGCACGGCACCTCGATGGGGCGCGCGCGGCATTGGCCGCTCGCATGACGCAGTGGCCCGGCGCGCTGCTCGAAGACAAGGGGCTCGCCCTCGCCGTGCACTACCGCGACGCGGCAGCGCTCGAAGGCGTGATCCGCGAGACGATGCAGCGGCTCGCGGCCCTCGCGGGCGCGGAATTCACGCTGCTGCAGGGCAAGTTCGTGCTCGAACTGAAACCCGCCGCGCTGTCGAAGGCCTCAGGCATCTCGACGTTGCGTGACGTCGCCCCGTTCGCGGATCGTGCGCCGGTCTACCTGGGCGATGACGTGACCGACGAGAGCGCGTTTGCGCTCGTGAACGAGGCGCAGGGCCTGTCGGTGCGCGTCGGCCCACCCGCTGGCACACTCGCCCGGTACCGCGTCGACGCACCGGCTGCGGTGCGCGCGTGGCTCCATGGCCTGGCCGACTCGCAGGAAGGAGGCCCATGAGCGCAAGCGCCGCCAGTCTCGATCTCGCCGTCATTGGCAACTGCTCGATCGCCTCGCTGATCGACCAGCGCGGGCGGCACGTATTCACCTGCCTGCCGCGGCTCGACGGCGATCCGGTGTTCTGCAACCTGCTCGGCTGCGGCGACAGCGGCTTCTACGACATCGAACTCGCCGGCTGCGTGCGCAGCTCGCAGCAGTACCTGCGCAATACGGCGATCGTCGAGACGCACCTCGAGACGGCGGATGGGGCGGCGATCCGCGTCGTCGATTTCTGCCCGCGCTTCCGCCAGTTCGAGCGCATGTTCCGGCCGGCGATGCTGGTTCGCGTCGTCGAGGCGGTGGCCGGCCGGCCGCGCGTTCGCGTTCGCCTGCGACCGCGCCTGCACCACGGCGCAGCGGAATCCCAGGTACGACGCGGCAGCCACCACATCCGTTACATCGGCGACGAAGGCGTCGACCTGCGCCTCACGACCAGCGCGAGCCTCGACTACATCCTCGAGGAGCGCTGGTTCCAGCTCGAGCACTCGATCACGCTGCTGCTGGGTCCGGATGAATCGATCGCCGAGTCCGTCGACCGGCTGGGCGAGCGGTTTCTCTCGGCCACCACCGACTACTGGCGTGACTGGGTGCGCACGCTGGCCGTGCCGTTCGAATGGCAGGAACCGGTGATCCGCGCCGCGATCACGCTGAAGCTGTGCAGCTACGAGGACACCGGGGCGATCGTTGCCGCGTTGACCACTTCGATTCCCGAGGCGCCCGACAGCGGCCGCAACTGGGACTATCGCTACTGCTGGCTGCGCGACAGCCTGTTCACCGTCAAGGCGCTGAACCGCCTCGGCGCGACCCGCACGATGGAGTCCTACCTGCGCTTCATCGTCAATACCGCGGCCGGTGAGAGCAGCTACGCGCTGCAGCCGCTGTACGGCATCAGCGGCGAGACCGCAGTCGAGGAGCGCGAGGTCGCGGGCCTGCCGGGCTATCGCGGCATGGGCCCGGTGCGCGTCGGCAACGCCGCCTGGCGTCAGCCGCAGAACGACGCCTATGGCGCCGTCGTGCTGTCGGCGATGCAGGCGTTCTTCGACGAGCGCCTGCGCGAGAAGGCGGGAGTCGACACGCTGCGCTCGCTGACGGCGATCGGCGAGCATGCCTGGGCCTTGCACGACAAGCCCGACGCGGGGATCTGGGAGTTCCGCACGCGCACCGAGGTGCACACCTTTTCCGCGGCCATGTGCTGGGCCGCGCTCGACCGGCTCGCTCACCTGCATGCGTACTTCGGCGAACCCGACGCCGCGATGTGGCGTACGCGCGCCGACACTGTGCGCGCGAGCGTGCTCGAGCGCGGCTGGAACGCCAGGCTCGACAGCTTCGTCGACGTCTACGACGGGAGCGGTGTCGACGCGAGCCTGCTGCTGCTGCCGGAGATCGGCCTCGTCGAGCCGAACGATCCGCGCTTCCTCGGTACGCTGCGCCTGATCGAGCTTCGCCTGCGCCGTGGCGCCTTCATCGCGCGCTACGACCGGTCGGACGACTTCGGCGAACCCGCGGTCGCGTTCAACATCTGCACTTTCTGGTACATCAACGCGCTGGCCGGCGCCGGACGCCAGCAGGAGGCGCGCGAGCTGTTCGAAGAGATGCTGGCGTGCCGCAACCACGTCGGCCTGCTGTCGGAGGACATCGACCCGGTGAGCGGTGAGCTGTGGGGCAATTTCCCGCAGACCTACAGCATGGTCGGCATCATCAACGCGGCGATGCGCCTGTCGAGACCGTGGGAATCGGCGTTGTGAGCCGCCTCGTCTGCGTATCGAACCGCATCTCGGTCCCGCGGCGCGGCGCGGCACCCGGCGGCCTCGCGATCGGGGTCCTCGCGGCGATGCGCGAAAAGGGCGGGCTGTGGTTCGGCTGGAGCGGCGAGACTAGCGCCGACACCGGCGCGGCGACCGAAGTGACGGTTCGCGACCACATCAGCTTCGCGACCATCGACCTGACACAGACGCTGTACGATCGCTACTACCGCGGCTTCTGCAACACCACGCTGTGGCCCCTCTTCCATTACCTGACCGATCGCTTCCGCTACGACCAGGAGTGGCACGACGGTTATCGCGCGGTGAATCGCCTCTTCGCCGAGCGCCTCCTGCCGCTGCTCAAGCCGGACGATCGCATCTGGATCCATGACTATCATCTGATCCCGCTCGCGCGCGTGTTGCGTGAACTCGGCGTCACGCAGCCGATCGGTTTCTTCCTGCACATCCCGTTCCCGCACCTCGAAGTGCTGCGGCTGCTGCCTGCCTTTGCGGAACTCATCCGCGACCTGACGTACTACGACCTGGTCGGCTTCCAGACCGAGCCCGACGAGCTGTCGTTCCGCGCGAGCCTCGCGGGTGTCTTTCCCGAGCGTGCGCCTCCGGTACGCAGCGGCGTGTTTCCGATCGGCATCGACGTCGACGCCGTGACCGCCGAGGCCACCGCCGCGATGCGCACCGAACCGGTCAGAAGGATGGTCGACGGCCTGCTGGGGCGGCCGCTGATCATCGGCGTCGACCGTCTCGATTACAGCAAGGGCCTGGTCGAGCGCTTCACCGCCTACCAGCGCTTCCTCGAACGCCACACCAGCCTGCGCGGTCGCCTGACCTACCTGCAGATCGCGCCGCTCAGCCGTTCCGACATCGGCGCGTACGCCCAGATCCGCCAGGCGCTCGAACAGGCCGCCGGACGGACCAATGGCCGCTTTGCCGACACCGACTGGACGCCGATCCGCTACCTGAACCGGAACTTTCCCCACGGCACGCTGATGGGCTTCATGCGCGCCTCGCAGGTGGGCCTGGTCACGCCGCTGCGCGACGGCATGAACCTCGTCGCCAAGGAATATGTCGCCGCACAGGACCCCGCCGATCCGGGCGCCCTGATCCTCTCCTCGCTCGCCGGCGCCGCGCACGAGTTGACCGCCGCCGTGATCGTCAATCCTTACGACCTGCTCGGCGTCGCCGAGGCCATTGCGCGCGCATTCGCGATGCCGCTCGAGGAGCGCAGGGAACGCCATGCGGCGATGCTCGAGGCCCTGCGCCGGCATGACCTGCACGCCTGGTACAGGGATTTCCTCGCCTCGCTCGAAGCCTCGCGCGGCCTGCTGCGCTAGCGGGTGCCCGCCCGGGCTAGCCGCGGCGCCAGACGGTTTCGCCACCCGGCTTGTCCTCGAGCACGATGCCCGCGGCGGCGAGCTGCTCGCGGATGCGGTCGGACTGCGCCCAGTCCTTCGCCTTGCGCGCCGCGAGGCGCGCTTCGATCAGCGCCGCGATCTGCGCATCGTCGGGCACGTTGCCCGCCGACGCTGCCGGTGGTGCGAGACGCAACCACTGCTCCGGATCGACGGTGAGGATGCCGAGCACGTTGCCGAGCGCGACCAGCTCGCCCGCGCGCATGCAGGCTGTATCGTGGTTGCCCGCCGCGCGCGCCGAATTCAGGTCGCGCGCGAGGCCCTGCAGCACCGCGAGCGCCTGCGGCGTGTTGAAGTCGTCGTTCATGGCGGCGGCGAATTCTTCCCGCGCGGCCGAATGCGGCCGCGACGCCGGTGTCGGCGACAGGCCTCGCAGCGCCGTATAGAGTCGCGTCAGGGCGGCATCCGCCTGTTCGAGCTGCGCAGTCGAATAATTGATCGGGCCGCGGTAGTGGCTCGAGATCAGGAAGTAGCGCATCACCTCCGGATGACGCACGGTCGGCAGCACTTCGCGCAGCGTGAAGAAATTGCCGAGCGATTTCGACATCTTCTCGTCATCGACGTTGACGAAGCCGTTGTGCAGCCACACGCGCGCGAACTCGTCGCCGGTCGCGGCGCAGGACTGCGCGATCTCGTTCTCGTGGTGCGGGAACTTGAGATCCATGCCGCCACCGTGAATGTCGAAGCGTGTGCCGAGAATCTCGGTCGACATCGCCGAGCACTCGATGTGCCAGCCCGGCCGGCCCGCCCCCCAGGGCGAGTCCCACGCCGGCTCGCCCGGCTTCGCCGCCTTCCACAGCACGAAGTCGAGCGGGTTGCGCTTGCCTGCATCGACGTCGACGCGTGCCCCGGCTTCGAGGTCGGCGAGCCGCTTGCCAGACAGGCGACCGTATCCCTCGAACTTCTCCACGGCGTACAGCACGTCGCCGTCGGCCGCGATATAGGCGTAGCCCCTGTCGAGCAGGGCTTCGATCATGCGCAGGATCGCCGGCAGGTAACCGGTGGCCCGCGGCTCGTGATCGGGGCGCTCGATGCCGAGTGCCCCGAAATCCTCGTCCATGGCGGCGATGAAGCGCGCGGTCAGCTCGTTGATCGTCTCCCCGCGTTCCGCGGCGCGCTGGATGATCTTGTCGTCGATGTCGGTGATGTTGCGCACATAGGTCACATCGAAGCCACTTTCGCGCAGCCAGCGCCGCACGACGTCGAAGGCCACCTGCGAGCGCGCATGGCCCACGTGGCAGTAGTCATACACGGTGATGCCGCAGACGTACATGCCGATCTTGCCCGGCTCGAGCGGTTGCAGGGGTTCCTTGCGGCCCGTCAGCGAATTATGGATGCGCAGCATGGTCAGTGAGCGTAGCGGATGAGGCGCTCGCGCGCCTTCGCGCGCGGCATGGCGCGCAGCAATTGCGCGAGTTCGGGGCCGTGGTCGAGCCCGGTGAGTGCGAGGCGCAGCGGCTTGTAGAGCGCCGGGCCCTTGCGCCCGGAAGCTTCGCGCGCCGCAGCCGTGATGGCCGCGAGGTCGTTGTCGCTCGCCGCTGCGGCGGCGGCCGCGGCCTCGAAGAAGGCAGCGCCCGCTTCGCGCACCATTGCCTCGCCGTTGCCGGTAAGCGCCGGCGGTTCGCCGTAGACCACCTCGGCCCAGGCACGCACGTCGGCCGGGAACACCACATTCGGGCGCACGACCGCGATGAAGGACTCGAGCTCCGCCGGCGCGAGGCCAGCCGGCAGCGCCGCTGCGGCCCAATCGGCGAACGCGGCGGCCGACAGGGCGTGCACGGCGTCCTTCTGCCACACGTCGAGTTGCACCATGTCGAAGCGGCTCGGCGAGCGGCCGAGATGGCGCAGGTCGAACGCGGCCGCCATCGCATCGATGTCGAGCAGGCCCTGCACGGCAGGCGCATGGCCGAGCCGGAAGAGATGGTTGCGCACGGCGGCGGCAAGATAGCCCCGTTCACGCAGTTCGGCGAGGCTCGTGGCGCCGTGCCGCTTCGAGAGCGGCGCACCATCGTCGCCCACGATCAGCGACACGTGGCCGTAGGTGGGTACCGGCAGCCCCAGCGCAGTGAGCACCAGCACCTGGCGCGGTGTATTGGCAAGATGGTCCGCGCCGCGCAGCACGTGGGTCACGCCCATCAGCGCATCGTCGACGGCATTGCAGAAGAAGAACGCCGCCGAGCCATCCGCGCGCCGCACGATGAAGTCGCCGATGTCGTCGGTCGCGAAGCGCTGCGTGCCGTGCACGATATCGTCGAATGAGACTTCGGCGCCGGGCCTGACGCGATATCGCAGCGTGGAGGCGAGACCATGCGCTTCGCGATCGCGCCGCTCGGCGGCCGTCAGATCGCGGCAGGTGCCCGCATAGCGCGGCGCCTTGCCCGCCGCGAGCATCGCGCGGCGGGACAGCTCGAGTTCCGCCGGCGTGCAATAGCACGGATAGGCCGCACCGGTGACGAGCAGGCGCTCCTGGAAATCGGCATACAGCCCGGTCCGCTCTGACTGGCGATACGGCGCCGCGTGGCCGCCGATGTCGGGCCCCGCCTGCCACTCGAGCCCGAGCCAGCGCAGGTCGCCGATCAGGGCCGCTAGGTAGGCGTCGCTCGAGCGTTCGGCGTCGGTGTCCTCTATCCGCAGAATGAACTCGCCGCCGCCATGGCGCGCCAGCAGGAAATTGAACAGTGCCGTGCGCGCGTTGCCGAGATGCAGCGCCCCGGTGGGGCTCGGCGCGAAACGGGTGACGAGGCTCGGATCGGGCATAAACGTCATCTTAAGGGATTGGTAGAATGGAAGAATGATCATGTCATCGCCACTGCGAAAATTCGCCCTGATCGCCGCGGCGCTCGCCATGAGCGCGAGCAGCCAGGCCCAATCCGCCGATGCCCCGCGAGTACGCGTCACCACCTCGCTCGGCGCCTTCGTGATCGAACTGAACCCCGATCGCGCGCCGCTCACGGTCGCGAACTTCCTGCGCTACGTGAGCGAGGGCTACTACACGAACACCCTCTTCCACCGCGTGGTTGCCAACTTCGTGATCCAGGGCGGCGGTATCACGCCGGAGTACGAGGCCAAGTCCCCGCACGATCCGATCCCGAACGAAGCCGGCAATGGCCTGCAGAACCTGCGCGGTGCGGTCGGGCTGGCGCGCGCCGCCGGGCCCCATACCGGTGACGCGCAGTTCTTCGTCAACGTGGGCAACAATGCCGACCTCGATCCGCTGCCGACACGCTGGGGCTACGCAGTGTTCGGCAAGGTAGTCGAGGGCATGGACGTCGTCGATCGCATCTCCGTGCAGCCGACCGGCGCCGTCGGGGGTCTCAAGGCCGATGCGCCGCTGAAGCCGGTGATCATCGAGGGCGTCACGCTGATCGGCGGCGCGCCGCCAGCCCAGTGACCCACCTCTTCGTCTCGGACCTGCATCTCGATGCGGCGGCGCCCGAGGCGAGCGACCAGTTCATCGGCTGGCTGCGCGGCGAGGCCCGCCTTGCGACGGCGCTCTACATCCTCGGCGACCTGTTCGAGTCCTGGGTCGGCGACGACGACGACGATGCCGAGCGCGCGCGCGTCTGCGAGGCGCTGCGCGACTACACGGACGGTGGCGTGCCGTGCTTCGTCATGCACGGCAACCGCGACTTCCTGCTCGGTGAGCGCTTCGCCGCGCATACGGGCTGCCGCCTGATCGCCGATCCGGTCATCGCCGTGGTCCACGGCGTACGCACCCTGCTCGCGCACGGCGACCTGTTCTGCACCGATGACGTGAAGTACCAGCAGCTGCGCACGATCGTGCGCAGCCCCGTGTGGCAGCGGCGCCTGCTTGCGATGTCGCTCGCCGATCGCAAGCTGCTGGCCGACGAGGCCCGCGCCGGCAGTCGCGCCCACACGAGCCGCGTCGTGCCCGAGATCATGGATGCGAACCCGGCCGCCATCGAAAAGCTCGTGCGCCATCTCAATGTCGACGTCGTGATCCACGGCCACACGCACCGCCCCGGGGTGCATGACTTCAATGTCGACGGACGGCCGCGAACCCGGATCGTGCTCGGCGCGTGGTATGAGCAGGGGAGCGTGCTCGAATGGAGCGTGGGCGGGCAGGCGCTGCGCACCCTCGCGCGCTAGGCGCGGAGGTCCGGCACCGGGCCGGAATGGAAGCGCAGCAACTTGTCGGGCGACGTGACCAGCCCCGCCTCCACTTGCGCGAGCTGGCGCAGTCGCAGTTGCCAGTCGGCCTCACCGGCACTGGCTTTCGCGTGCTCGATATACAGCTCGTGGTGGCGCGCCTCGGCCCGCTCGAGGTCGGCATAGAACTCGGCGACCTGCGGCGGCAGGCGCGGCGCGAGCAGCCGGAAGCGCTCGCAGGAGCGCGCCTCGATCAGCGCACCGATCAGCATCAGGTCGAGCTTGCGGCGCGGCTCTGCGCTCGACGCGTGGCGGCGAAGCCCCGCCGCGTAGCGACTGGGCGTCAGCCGCTCGAACGGCACCTCGAGCTTCTGCATGAGCCGTACCACCTGCTCGAAATGACGCAATTCCTCGCGCGCAAGCCTCGCGAGCGCGACCGAGAGCGCGACGTCCTCCGGATACGCGAACATCAGCGCGAGCGCCGTGGACGCAGCCTTCTTCTCGCAATTGGCGTGGTCGTTCAGCAGCATTCGCCAGTTCACCGCGGCCGCATCGACCCAGGCCTGCGGCGTCGGCGCAGCGAGGAACCACGCGCTCATTCAGGCCCCAGTTCCTCGATCGCCATCTCGAGCATCGCCGCGACCTCGTCGGCGCTGGCGAAACGCGCGTCGCGATCCTTCGCCATCAGCCTATCGATGATCGGCTGCGCACGAGCGAGCGGAGGCGGCAGGCGCGGCACCGGCGCCTTGGCGTGCAGGTAGATGATCGCCATCGGATTGTCGGCATCGAAGGGCTTGGTCCGCGTCAGCATCTCGTAGAGCATGACGCCGAGGCTGTAGAGGTCGCTGCGCTCGTCGGTCGCCTGGCCATGGCCCTGCTCGGGACTCATGTAGTGCGGCGTGCCGAAGATCATGCCGGTGTCGGTGATCTCGAAGGCGAGCGCCTCGTGCTTGGCGAGCCCGAAGTCGATCAGCGCGAGGCTGCCGTCGTCGCGCACCATCACGTTGCCGGGCTTCAGGTCGCGATGGCGCACGCCGGCGCCGTGCACGGCGGCCAGCGCGCGCGCGATCTCGAGCGCATAAGCGAACGCCTCGCGCAGCGGCAGCGGCGCGCGCATTCGCCGCCGCAGGTCGCCGCCCGCAAAGTACTCCATGACGATGAACGCGAACTCGTCCATGACCCCGAGGTCATGGATGCGCACTACATTGAGGTGGCGCAGCCGGCGGACGATCTCGTACTCCTGCAGAAAGCGGTCAAAGGACTGGTCGACGCCATTCGCCTTGCGCAGCGCATGCGTCACCTTGAGCACGACCAGCTCACCGGCTTCTTCGCCCTCGGCGAGGAACAGGTCCGACACCGAGCCGCGCGCGAGTTCGCGCACGCGCCGATAGCCGCGCAGCTGCGCCCTGCCGAAGTACTGCGCGTCGAGCCCCTCCGGCGATCCGCGCCAGACAGACAACGCATCGAGATGCGCGGTGGCCGCGCGCTCCAGGGCATCGAGCAGCCGCGCGTTGTCGATCTGGTTGCGGGCGAAGGTGTCGAAGGCGCCCGCCTCGATCGCGCGCTCGCGCGTCGCGAGCTCGTCATCGGGCGCGAAGAAAATGATCGGTGCGAAACCCGGCCGTGCCGCCAGTTCCTCGAGCCAGCCGTAGCCGGCACCGGCCGGCGAGCTGTGGTCGAGCACCACGGCATCGAAGCCCTGAGCCAGGAACTCGGGCGCGAGCGGACCGCGGCGTGCCGGATTGTAGGTGACCACTTCGGCCTCGGGCCAGCGGCAGGTCACGTGGTGCCGCACGAGCGCTCGATAACGCGGATCGTGGTCGATCATCAACAGGCGCATCGTGCGGATTAGACCATGCACGCGAGACCGATGACGAGGTCTCCGACATTGGCGCCGGTGGGGCCGGTGTGCAGCAGATCGCCCGCGGCCTCCAGCGCCGCGCCCGCATCCGCGCGCGCGAGGCAATCATCACCGTCGAGGCCCGCATCCCGGACGCGCTGCCAGGTCCCGCCGTCGACGATCGCGCCGGCATCAGTGGTGGGTCCGTCGATGCCGTCGGTGCCGGCTGCGAGCAGCGTGAGTCCATGCCGCCCGTGCAGATCACGCGCCGCGGCGAGTGCGAGCTGCTGGTTGCGACCTCCGCGCCCGGGCGCCGCTGGCAATTCCACGGTCGACTCTCCGCCCCACACGAAGACATCGGCCGCGCCGGTGGCAATCGTCGCGGCGAATCGCGCACCGAGCCGGGCCGCATCGGCAGCGAAGCGCGCCTCGCCGATCTGCACGCGCAATCCGGCTTCGCGCGCGCGGCCCGCCGCAGCGGCCATCGCATCCTCGACGTTCGCGATGACGATGCGATGCAGGCGATCGCGCGCGGCAGGGCCCGCAAGCCCCGAGCCGATCACCGCCGGGTCATCGCCGGGCACGTCGGACATGAACAGCGCGCAGCCTGCCCTGCCCTGCAGGCGCTCGATCAGCGCGCCACCCTTGATGCGCGACAGCGCCCGGCGCTGCGCATTGATCTCACCGATGGCGACGCCCTCGGCGAGCAGGCGGCGGTTCAGTGCGGCGAGCTCATCCAGGGTCACGTTCGCATGCAGTACCTCGGCGAGGCTCGACGCGCCTCCCGAGACCAGAAACAGGGGGAATTCCCCAGGGGCCAGCGACTCGACCCAGCCGAGGAGCTGCGCGCCCGCGGCCAGGCTGCGCGAGTCGGGAACTGGATGGGCCGACTCGATGACCGTCACGTCCGCCAGGTGTCGCAGACCCTCGTCGACGTGGCCGCTCTTCGTGATCACGAGCGCGCGCGCCACGCGCGATCCCAGCGCATCGATTGCGCCAAGCGTCATGCGCGGGGCGGCCTTGCCGACGGCCAGCACCACCACACGCCCGGCGTCGACCGGCAGGCCCGCGGTGCCGTTCGTCAGTGCGGCATGCACGCGGGCGCGGCCATCCACGGCGCGCAGCGCGGCACTGAAACAGTCGAGGAGCAGCGCGCGCTCGCGTGGCTGCGCAGCTGCGTTCACCCGCCCCGCACGACCCGCAGTTCGGCGCGCTCGGCATCGCGACGGCGCGCCTTGGCGGCATCGCAGCGCTCGGTGCGCAGCCGTTCCAGGTACTCGGGCGTGACGTCACCCGTGACGTACTCGCCCGAGAAGCACGACGTATCGAACTCGGTGATCGTGGCGTTGTCGTGCAGGCAGGCCTGCACCAGGTCCTCGAGGGACTGGTACACGAGCCAGTCGGCACCGATCGCCGCCGAGACCTCATCGACCGTGCGATTATTCGCGACGAGTTCGTTCGCGGCCGGCATGTCGATGCCGTAGACGTTCGGGAAGCGCACCGGCGGCGCCGCCGAGGCGAAATACACCTTGCGCGCGCCGGCCTCGCGCGCAAGCTCGATGATCTGCGCCGAAGTCGTGCCACGCACGATCGAATCGTCGACCAGCAGCACGACCTTGCCGCGGAACTCGAAGTCGATCGCATTCAGCTTGCGGCGAACCGATTTCTCGCGCTGCTCCTGGCCCGGCATGATGAACGTGCGGCCAATGTACCGGTTCTTGTTGAAGCCCTCGCGATACTTGATGCCGAGCAGCTGGGCGACCTGCATCGCTGCCGTGCGCGAGGTGTCGGGAATCGGGATCACGACGTCGATGTCGTGGTCGGGTCGCTCGCTGCGGATGCGCTCGGCGAGCTTGTCGCCCATGCGCATGCGTGAGCGATAGACCGAGATGTTGTCGATGATCGAATCGGGGCGCGCGAAATACACGTACTCGAAAATGCAGGGCGTATGGCGCGCGCCCTCGACCAGTTGCTGGGCGTGCAGACGTCCGCGCTCGTCTATGAACACGGCCTCACCGGGACCGACGTCGCGCACGAAGCGGAACCCGAGGCCGGTCAGCGCGACGCTCTCCGAGGCGAGCATCCACTCCGGGCCCCTGGCCGTATCGCGCGTGCCGAGAACCAGCGGGCGAATGCCGTTCGGATCGCGAAAACCGACGACGCCATGGCCGATGATCATCGCGATCGCCGCATAGCCGCCGCGACAGCGCCGGTAGACCGTGGCAAGCGCTGCGAAGATATCCGCCGGCGCGACCCGCGCCCCGCCGATGCGCTGCAACTCGGAAGCGAATACGTTCAGCAGCACTTCCGAGTCCGACGAGGTGTTGAGGTGGCGCCGGTCCTCGCGGATCAGCACTTCGGCAAGTTCGGCGGCATTGGTCAGATTGCCGTTGTGGCCGAGGCAGATGCCGTACGGGGCGTTTACGTAGAACGGTTGCGCCTCGGACGCGCCCTCGCAGCCCGCGGTCGGGTAGCGCACGTGCGCAATGCCGACATTGCCACGCAGTTCGAGCATGTGGTGCTGCTGGAACACGTCGCGCACGAGACCGCTGCCTTTGCGCACGCACAGCTCGCCTTCGTTCGAGGTGGTGATGCCCGCGGCGTCCTGGCCGCGATGCTGCAGCATGGTCAGCGCGTCGTAGAGCCGCTGGTTGACGGGGCTCGTGCCGACGATTCCGACGATGCCACACATGCGCGCTACTCCCTGCCGCCCGTGGACAGCAGCAACTCCTGCGCACGCGCCACCGGATCGTCGCCGACGATGCTGCGCAGCCCGCTGCCGGCATTCTCGGCATAGGGCGTGAGTTTCGCCTTCTTCCACCAGGTTTCCCGGTCGAGCTCGAGCGCCTGGCCGAGGATGGCGAGCGCACCGATCACGACGAAGGCGCGCAGCAGGCCGAACACGACCCCGAACAGCCGGTCGACGCTCTGGAACAGCGATACGCGCACGAACTGGGTCACCAGCCAGCCGGCGAACATGCCGAGCAGCAGGACGCCAAAAAAGATGATTACGCGCGCGGCCCATGGACGCACCGCGGAAGAGTCGAGCAGGCCGCCGAGGTGTGGCTCGAGTCCTGGCCCGAAGTGCCAGGCGCACCACAATGCCGCCACCCAGGTCACCAGCGAGAGCGCTTCGCGCATCAGGCCGCGAAACAGCCCGATGATCGCCGAGATCACGACGATACCGATCAACACGTAGTCAATTGTCGTCATGAGCCCTGGTAGCCGCTCGCGCCGCGTCTGCGCGCGCGGATTGTACAAGATGGAGGTGGGGCGCGGAAAAGCAACCCGGTCACGGATGGCTGACGACCGATCCGGGCTGGCCCGCCGTGGCAAGCCGCGTTGCGAGGATCTGCGCTTCGGCACGATCGGCAACCGGGCCGACACGCACGCGATACAGCTTCCGCCCGCTGCTCGTGGGTGCAATGAACGCGGGAAAGCCGCCCTTGCGCAGCCGTGCCACCAGACTGTCGGCATTGCTGCGGTTGGCGAAACTGCCGATCTGCACTGCAAACCCCGACTCGACTTCGGCGGTAGCGGCGGCGACCGGTGCAGGTTCGGGCGCAGGAGCCACGGCGGGCGCCGCGGGCGCAGGCTCCGCCACCAGCTCCTGCGCCGGCCTGGTCGCTGCCGGAGCGGGCTCGGGCGCCGGATCCGCCGCCGGTTCGCGCACCGGAGCCGGCGGCGAGGCCGGCGTCGACGCGGGCGCGCGGGCAGGCACCGCCGCCGGGTCGGTCAGGTCGATCGTGTAGGAGCGCAACGGCGGCCCCTCTGCAGTCGTATCCGTCGTCGCGGGCGCGGCCGGTTGCGGCGGCCCGCTGAGCAGCGCGGGCACGACGACGACCACGAAAATGACGAGGATCACGGCCCCCGTGAGCCGTTCCCTGAACTGCTTGTTCACGCCGAAATCAGTATAGCTGAAGCCACTCGAGCACCGGGCCGACGAGATGGAAGGAACCGAAGGCGACGATTCGATCGCCCGAGCGCGTCGCCGCGCGCGCCTGCGCACAGGCATCGGCCACCGACTCGCACTGCGCGAGCGGCGCACCGATGCCGAGTTCGCCGGCGACCTGCGCGGCGGTGAGCCCGCGCGGCGGCGGCAGCGAGGCGATCACCCACGCGTCGATATGCGGCGCGAGCACGCGCCCTATCGCCGCGACATCCTTGTCGTCGAGGAAGCCGGCAAGCGCAAGCGTACGTCCGCGCACCGCGCGCGCCGCGAGGTTGCGCGCGAGTTCCGCGGCCGCAGGCGCGTTGTGTGCGACATCGAGTATCCACTCGACCTCGCCCGGCACGACCTGGAAGCGACCGGGCAGGCGCGCCTGCTCGAGCCCGCGCGCGACCGCATGGGCCGATACGGGCAGCGGGCCGGCATCCAGCGCGGCGATCGCGGCGGCCGCATTCGCGAACTGCACCTCGCCGACGAGCGCGGGTATCGGCAGGTCGGCGAGCGTGCGGGCCCGTGACCGATAGGTCCAGCGTTCACCCGAGTGTTCCCAGTCGTAGTCGCGCCGCGCGACATGCGGGACGGCGCCGATGCGCTCGACCTCGGTGAAGACGCTCGCGGGAAGGTCGGCAGCGCCGATGATCGCGGGGCGACCGTGCCGGAAGATGCCGGCCTTCTCGCGCCCGACATCCTCGAGCGTGGGCCCGAGCCACTGGTGGTGATCGGATCCCACGGAGCACAGCACCGCCACATCGGCATCCACCAGGTTGGTGGCATCGAGGCGTCCGCCGAGGCCCACCTCGAGCAGCTGCGCATCGACGCCACGCCATCGGAACACCAGCAGCGCCGCGAGCGCACTGAACTCGAAAAAGGTCAGGGTCGTCGCGCCGCGCGCGGCCTCGATCGCCTCGAAGGCCTCGATGAGTTCCGCATCAGGCACCTCGGCGCCGCCGACACGGACCCGCTCGTTGTAGCGCACCAGGTGCGGGGACGTGAACACGCCGGTGGTGAACTGCGCGGCAGCCAGGATCGAATGGAGATACGCGATCGTCGAGCCCTTGCCGTTCGTGCCGCCGACGATCCAGGTCGGCGCATCGGGCCGCTCGACACCGAGCGCGCGCGCGATGCGCGCGACCCGCTCGAGCCCGAGATCGATGGCGCGCGGATGCACGCGCTGCTGCAGCTCGATCCACTCGGCGAGCGAGCGCATGGCCGGTGCGCGCCGGTCAGGCGACGGTCGCCGCCGCCGGCTTCTTCAGCAGCAGGCGCAGCACGGAGCCGAGGCGCTCACGCATGTCCCGACGGTCGATGATCATGTCGAGCGCGCCGTGTTCGAGCAGGAACTCGCTCCTCTGGAAGCCCTCGGGCAGGGTCTCCCGCACGGTCTGCTGGATGACACGCGGACCGGCGAAGCCGATCAGTGCCCGCGGCTCGGCGACGTTCAGGTCCCCCAGCATCGCCAGGCTCGCCGACACGCCACCCGTGGTCGGGTCGGTCATGACCGAGATGAACGGCAGGTGCTCGCGCGCGAGGCGCGCGAGCGCGGCACTGGTCTTGGCCATCTGCAGCAGCGAATAGAGTGCCTCCTGCATGCGCGCCCCGCCGCTTGCCGAAAAGCACACGAGCGCTGCGCGATGCTCGATGCAGTAGTCGACCGAACGCTTGAACCGCTCGCCGACCACCGAACCCATGGAGCCGCCAAGGAAGCGGAACTCGAAGGCGCAGGCCACCACGTCGATGCCGAGCAGCGTGCCGGCAAGCGCGACCAGCGCGTCGTTCTCGCCGGTGTTCTTCTGCGCCGAGGCGAGCCGGTCCTTGTAGCGCTTGCTGTCCTTGAACTTGAGCGGGTCCTGCGGCGTGATGTCGGCGCCGATCTCGACCACCTCGCCCTCGTCGAGGAACAGGGCCAGCCGCTCGCGCGCACCGATGCGCATGTGGTGGCTGCACTTCGGGCAGACATTGAGGTTGCGCTCGAGTTCGGCGCGGTACAGCACCGAATCGCAGGCCGGACACTTGATCCACAAGCCCTCGGGGACCGAGCGCGTGCGGCGTTCGGTCTTGATGCGCGAGGGCATGATTTTTTCGAACCAGGACATATCAGGGCGGCATCATAGCGGAAACCCCGTCCGGCAAGCCGAAGCTCGCGTCATAGCGCACGGCGGTGAAGTACAGGCCGCCGGCGGGCGCCGTGGCGGCATTGCGCCGGCGATCGCGGCCCGCGAGCACTTCGGCGGCGAACTCCGGTCCGGCGTCCCCACGCCCGATGGCGATCAGCAATCCCGCGATGTTGCGCACCATGTGGTGCAGGAAGGCGTTGGCGGTGACGTCGATCGTGATGCGCTCACCGCTGCGCTCGACCGCGATCGCGGTAATGCGGCGCATGGGTGTCTTCGACTGGCAATCGGCGGAGCGGAACGCGCTGAAATCGTGCTCACCGAGCAGGTGCGCGGCGGCGGCGCGCATCGAGGCGACATCGAGCGGCCGGTGCACCCAGGCGACGCGGCCCGCGGCGAGTGCGGGCCGCTGGCCGCGATTGACGATGACGTAGCGATAACTGCGCGACAGGGCGCTGTAGCGCGCGTGGAAGTGCGACGGCACCTCCTGCGCCCAGAGCAACGAAATGTCCTGCGGCAGCCTGGTATTGGCGCCGAGCACCCAGGCGCGCGGCGCGCGCGCCGCGGCAGTGTCGAAGTGAACCACCTGGCCGAGCGCGTGCACGCCCGTGTCGGTACGGCCCGCGCAGACGACCGCCACCGGCTCATCGGCCACGGCCGACAACGCCGCCTCAACCTGCTGCTGCACGGTACGCTGGCCCGCCTGCGCCTGCCAGCCACAGTAAGCGGTGCCGAGGTACTCGATCCCTACCGCGACACGCGGCATCAACCCGGCAGGGTGTCGATCAGGCGCTGCGCCTCCTGCTTCTGCGAGACCGAGCCCTCCTGCAGGACTTCCTTCAGGATGCTGCGGGCGCCGTCGGGATCACCCATGTCCATGTACGCACGGGCGAGATCGAGCTTGGTGCCGACCTCGCTCATCGTCACCGGCTCGAGATCCGGCAGCGCGAGGTCCTCGGGGCCGATCTTCTGCGTCGCCGCGAATGCCCCCTCGTTGTCGGCGGCCGCACTGCCGACGTCCAGATCGAGGCCGCTGCGCACCGAGGCGCCGAAGGCATCGGTCGCGCCAAAGTCGATGTCCACGTCCCCAGGCTTCAGCGCAGCGAGGCGCGAAGTCGCGCCGCGCGGGTCAATCTCCTCCGGGACCTCCTCCGGGACGTCGCTCAGCGCCTTCAGCGATGCCGTGGCATTGATGTCGGCGATGGCCGGATTGGTGCCGGTCTGGTCGGTGCTCCCGATCGTGTACCAGCTGCCGGTCGCCGACGCCTGGTCGGGATCGCCACCCGCCTGACGCTCGGCCTCTTCGATGATCTGGCGTGAACGGGCGTCGAGGCCGGCGACCATGGTCGGTGCATCACTCGCCGAATCGCCGCCGTCCGCTTCGAGCGCGCCAAGGTCGAGGCCGAGGTCGTCGATCGCAAGCTCCGCAGTCGGGTCCACACCGTTGCCCGGCTGGGGTATCGCCACCTCGAGCTTCTGGCGAATCGTGTGATCCTCGCCGGTGCGCAGCAAGGGCTGCTCGACGGTCGGGGCATCCATGGAGTCCGCCAGCAGCGCGGTGCGCTCCACGGTCTGCTCGCTCGGCATCTGCGCGGTCATCTCGCGAGTGGTCAGGCCGCTGTGGTCGGCGCCGCGCGACGGGTCGTCGAGCACGAAGTCGAGATCGCCGCCTGCCGTGTCGACCAGCTGACCCGCCTCGCCGGTGGGGTCCTTGTCGCCGAAGAGCGCTTCGCCCTCATCCGCTCCGAGCGCGGTATTGAAATCGAGATCCACACCGGCACGCGGCGCTTCGCCGCCCGGAGCGCCGAGCAGGTCGTAGTCGACGCGGTTCTGCCCACCCTCGAGGTCGAGGTCGATGCCACCGGCAATCGCTCCTCCCGCGGGCGAGGACTGCTGGAACAGCGCATCCTCGGGGGCAAGCTGCTTGCCCATGATGACGATCTTGTCCCACTCGCCTGCCGGCGCGTCGTCTCTCGAGGCGGCGAGTTCGCGCGCGGCCGCAAGGAACTGGTCCTTGTTGCCCCACACGAAGAACACTTCGAGAAGCTTCAGCTTGAGGTCACGGCGCTCCGGCTCGCGCGCGATCGCGATGCGCACGAGATCGGCCGCCTGGTCGTACAGGCCATAGGCCATGTGGAAATCGGCTTCGGCCAGCGGATCGCCCTGGTCGAGGTTGATCGCGGTCTCGCCGCTGATCGTCTGGTCGGCAGTCGTCGTGACGACCGCGGGGGGCTTGCGAAAGGTGCCCGATTCGTCGAGCCGCGGCCGCTCATGCGAACCCGATTCCTCGACGACGAATGCCTCTTCCTCGTCACCTCCGACCGGCTTGCGCAGGCGCGCCGTGTCCGTGAGGCCGGTGCGACGCTCGACGGCTTCCGCACCCGCCTCGGCAAGGCGCCCGAGTGAATTGTCGAACTCGTCCTCCTGCCCGGCTTTCCACTTGCGGTAACCGAACAGACCGAGCAGCAGCGCGAGCAGCAACGCCGGGATGTACCACCAGGCGCGCAGCGTATCGAGGATCGACGTGCCTTCCTCCGCCGGCGCCGGCGCGGCGGCCGGTGCAGGCAGCGTCTCCGGCTCCGCCTCGACGTCAGCCTCGACGGCGGCGGGTTCCGTGGCGGCCTCGCCCGGCGGCGGAAGCAGTTCCTCTGCCGGCACTTCGGCTTCGGGCGCGACTTCCGGCTCGGGCGCAACTTCCGGCTCGGGCGTGACCGCCGGGGCCGGCGGCGGCGCACCGGAGGCCGCCGCCAGGCGCGCCTGCAGGTCGGCCAGCTGGCTGTTGCGAATCTCGATCTGCCTGCGCGCTTCCTGCAGCTCGCTCTCGAGCTGGCGCACGCGCGCGCTCGCCTGCTCGAGCTCCGCACTCGCCGCGGCGCCGCTTCCCGAAGCGGTGCCCGCCTGCGACGGCGGCACGAGACGCAGGCGCTCCTCACCGACCGCCGCGCCGCTGCGCCCGCTCCACGCCGCATACTGGCGACGCACCTCGGCGGCGGCGTCGCTCGCACTGATCGCGGCCAGCGTCGCGGCATCGGGAACGCGCAGCACGGCACCCGCATGCAGGTCGCTCATGTTGTTGCCGAAGGCGCCGGGATTGCCCTGGTAGAGGCCCACCATCATGCGCTGGGTGTCCGCGCCTCCGGTGAGGCCCGCGGCAATGGAGGTGAGCGTGTCGCCGCGGCGCACGGTGTAGCTGCCATCGGCGCCGCCTGCGGCCACTGGCGCGCGCGAGGCGCTCGGCGCAGCCGCCCCGCTCGGTGTCGGCGCAGGCCGCGCGATCTCGCCCTGGCGCTGCGCCCCGACGGTCGGCGCCGCGACAGGCGCCGCCGCCTGCGCATCGCCCGGCGCAAAGATGGGCGGGTCGATGAGTACGGTGTATTCGCGCACCAGGCGCCCGCGCGCCCAGTTCACCTCGACCAGCATGGTGACGAACGGCTCGGTGACGGGGTCCTGCGAGCGCAGGCGCAGCAGCGTGCGCCCGTCGGCGCTGCGCACCTGGTCCACGGTGACGCCGGAGAGGAACGCCGGCCATTCCAGCGCGTAGCGCGCGAAGGTCTCCCGCGAGGCCAGCTGGGCCTTGAGCGTCGAGAGTTCCTCGGCGGTCGCCCCGACCAGCTCGATCTCGGCGTCGAGTGGCGAGTTCAGGCGCGAATTGAGGCGTATATCGCCCAGTCCCAGGGCGAGCGCCAACTGCGGCAAGAACAGCAGGGCAAGTGCCAGCACCCGCGATTTAACAATCATTCTGACTCCCCGTCCGGCTCGGCGCAGCGATTTTCACAATTAAAATCAGCAAGTTATGCCAGAAATCTCGGCTGCCACCCGCATGGCACCGCATTATGACTCATAAAAAGTCGCGCGCCAAAATCTCCGCAATCTGCACGCTGTTGGTGGCGGCGCCCTTGCGGACGTTATCGGCGACGATCCAGAGGTCGAGTCCCCGGTCGCACGAAATATCCTCGCGGATTCTGCCGACATAAACTGTGTCCTGGTTCGCTGCCTCGGTCACGGCCGTCGGATACCCGGCCGGTACGGGCTCATCGAGCACGGCCACCCCCGGCGCGCGCTCCAGCAATTCCCGCGCCTCCGTCGCCGACAGCTTGCGGCGTGTCTCGATGTGTACGGCCTCGGAATGGCCGTAGAAGACCGGCACGCGTACCGCCGTCGCATTCACGCGCACGGCGTCGTCGCCGAGGATCTTGCGGGTTTCCCACACCAGCTTCATTTCTTCGCGCGTGTAGCCATTGGCCTCGAAGCTGTCGATCTGCGGCACGCAGTTGAACGCGATCTGCTTCGCGATCACCGCCGCCTGTGCTTCGCGGCCCGACAGCAGCGCGGCACTTTGCGCGGCAAGTTCCTCCACGGCCTCCTTGCCTGCGCCGGACACCGACTGATAGGTCGCGACGTTGATGCGCTCGATCCCGGCGGCATCGTGCAGCGGCTTGAGCGCCACCACCATCTGGATGGTCGAGCAGTTCGGGTTCGCGATGATGCCGCGCGTCCTGTAGCGGGCGATGTCCTGCGGGTTGACCTCGGGCACGACCAGCGGGATGTCGTCCTCGTAACGGAACTCGGAAGTGTTGTCGATCACGATGCAGCCGGCTGCCCAGGCCTTCGGCGCATACTCGCGCGAGACCGAGCCGCCGGCCGAGAACAGGCCGATGTCGGCGCGCGAGAAGTCGAACTTCTCGAGCTCGAGCACCGGGTACTCCTTGCCGCGGAACTCGACCGACTTGCCGAGCGAACGGCTGCTCGCGAGCGGGTACAGCTCGCTGACGGGGAAATCGCGCTCTTCCAGGACCTTGATCATGGTGTCGCCGACGAGGCCCGTCGCGCCCACCACTGCCACACGAAATTTTCTGCTCATATTACCGGTGTCGTTGATACCACATCGCCATTCTGCCCGCGATGACGCAGGTAATGGTCCATCAGTACGATCGCCAGCATCGCCTCGGCGATCGGCGTCGCACGTAACCCGACGCACGGGTCGTGTCGACCCGTGGTCACGATCTCGACGGGCCGCCCCGCCAGATCGATCGTCTCGCCCGGCACCTGGATGCTCGAGGTCGGCTTGAGCGTCAGGTGCGCGACGATGTCCTGCCCGCTCGAGATGCCGCCGAGCACGCCGCCGGCATGGTTCGACTTGAAGCCCTGCGGCGTCAGCAGGTCGCGGTGCTCGCTGCCGCGCTGTGCCGCAGCCTGCGTGCCGGCGCCGATTTCGACGGCCTTGACGGCATTGATGCCCATCAGCGCGCCGGCGATGTCGGCGTCGAGCCGGTCGAACACCGGCTCGCCGAGACCCGGCGGCACGCCGCTCGCGACCACAGTGACGCGCGCACCGATCGAGTCGCCCTCCCGGCGCAGCGCCCAGACCAGCGCCTCGAGTTCGGCCACGCGCGCGGGGTCCGGGCAGAAGAACGGATTCCGGTACGCGAACGCCGGATCGACGGGGGCGAGTTCGAGCGCACCGATGCGGCTCAGGTAGCCGTGGATCCGTACGCCGAGGCGCACGGCGAGGTACTTGCGCGCGATCGCGCCGGCCGCGACGCGCATGACCGTCTCGCGCGCCGAGGAGCGCCCGCCGCCGCGGTAATCGCGCAGACCGTACTTCTGCTGGTAGGTGTAATCGGCGTGGCCGGGGCGGAAACGGTCCTTGATCTTCTCGTAGTCGCGCGAGCGCGCGTCGCTGTTCTCGATCAGCAGGCCGATCGGCGTGCCCGTCGTGCGCCCCTCGAAGACTCCCGAGAGAATGCGTACCTGGTCGTCTTCGCGTCGCTGGCTCGTGAACTGCGACGTACCGGTGCGGCGGCGGTCGATGTCGGGCTGCAGGTCGGCGGCCGACAGCTCGAGCCCCGGCGGGCAGCCGTCGACGATACAGCCGAGCGCCGGGCCGTGGCTTTCACCAAAGCTGGTCACCGTGAACAACTTGCCGAATGTGTTACCGGACATCGCGAACCTGTTCCGCCGTCAGCACGAACACTCCGCCGCCACCGCGCTCGAACTCGAGCCAGGTGAACGGCACGCGCGGATACCGCCTGCGCGCCAGGACCTCGGAATTACCCACCTCGACCACGAGTATGCCGCGGGGCCGCAGGTGCCGCCCGGCCTCCGCCAGGATCACTCGCAGGGAGTCGAGGCCGTCGTCACCGGACTCGAGCGCCGCGCGGGGTTCGTGCCAGTACTCGGGCGGCAGGGCCGCAAGCTCTTCGGCCCCGACATAGGGCGGGTTGGACACGATGATATCGTAGGTCCGCCCGCCCAGGGCCGCGAAATGGTCGGAACGCACGAGACGGACACGACGCCCCAGACGATGGCGCCGCACGTTGATGGCCGCGACCTCGAGCGCACTGGCGGAAATGTCGCTGGCATCGACCTTCGCGCGCGGGAATGCCTTGGCGCAGGCGATCGCGATGCAGCCCGAGCCGGTGCCGAGGTCGAGGATGTCGTGAACGCGACTTGCATCGATCCACGGCGCGAAGCGGCGCTCGATCAGTTCGGCAATCGGCGAGCGCGGGATCAGCACCCGCTCATCGACGTGGAAGGACAGGCCCGCGAACCAGGTCTGCTGCGTGAGGTATACGACCGGCATCCTCTCGCGGATGCGCCGCTCGAGCAGCGCGTCGATGTCCTGGCGTGCGCGCGCCGCCACGCGCCGGTCATAGTCGCGCGACCGCGGGGGCACGGGCAGCCCGAGCACGTGCCACACGATGGCGGCCGCGTCGTCGCGCGCATTGTCGGTGCCGTGGCCGTAATGCAGCTTCGCACGCGCGAGTCGCCGGGTGGCATTCGCGATCACCTGCCGTACGGTCGGGTTCGCGCGCCGAATGTGGGATAATCCTGTCATGTCCGCCCCGAAATCCTGGCTCTCCTGGTCGCTGCTCATCGTTGCCGCCGCGCTCACCGGCGCGTGGATCGCCCGCGCAACCCTGACGACGGAACCCGCACCCGAACTGCAATCGGGCACCTGGCTGCCCGATGCGCGCGACCTTGCCATGCCGACGCTCGTCGACAGCGGCGGCGCACCGTTCACGGCCGACTCGTTCGCGGGCCACGCCAGCCTGCTGTTCTTCGGCTTCACCCACTGCCCGGACGTGTGCCCGAACACGCTCGGGCTGCTGGCGCAGGTCATGCGCAGCACGCAGGCACCGGACCTCACCGTCTACCTCGTCTCGGTCGATCCGGAACGCGACACACCCGAAGTCCTGCGGGCCTATCTCGCGGGTTTCGATCCGCAGTTTATCGGTCTTACGGGTGACCCGCTCGATATCAAGGGCTTCGCGCGCACGGTCGGCACGGCCATGATCAAGGTCGACCTGCCCGGCGACACCTATACGATGGATCACTCGGCGACGCTCTACCTGCTCGACGACGCCGGGCGGCTGCGCGCCGTGTTCACGCCGCCTTTCAAGGCCGAGGAACTCGCCAGCGATCTCGCCGCCGCCGTGGCGGCGGTCCGTGGATGAGCGGCATACCCGGTCCCGGGGATCTGCGCGATCCCGGCGGGGCCCCGACTGACAGCCTCGGCGCGCGCGTGTTCGTCGGCATGCAGTACCTGCTGCCGCAACACGGCATCTCGCGCCTGGTGCACCGGATCGCACGGGTGCGCACCGCGTGGCTCAAGAACCTGCTGATCGATGCCTTCGTGCGCCAGTTCAGGCCCGATATGGCGGACGCCGTCGAAACCGACCCGCGCGCCTACCCGAGCTTCAATGCATTCTTCACCCGCGCGCTGCGCAGCGACAGCCGGCCGGTCGACGCCGACGAGACCGCCATCGTCTCGCCGGTCGATGGCACGGTGAGCGAATGCGGCCCGATCCGTGGCGATCGCCTGCTGCAGGCGAAGGGCCACGATTACACCCTCGACGCACTGCTCGCGGGAGACACGGCGCTCGCGAAGCGGTTCGAGGGCGGCCAGTTCGCGACGATCTACCTCGCGCCCTTCAACTATCACCGCATCCACATGCCGCTGCCCGGCGAACTCACGGCGACCGCCTATGTGCCGGGCTGGCTGTTCAGCGTCAATCGCGCCACGGCGGCGCATGTCGCCGGGCTGTTCGCACGCAATGAGCGCATCGTGTGCAGCTTCGAGTCACCCGCCACACCCTGGGCCCTGGTCCTCGTCGGCGCACTGAACGTCGGCAGCATGGAGACGGTGTGGCATGGCGAGGTCACGCCGCGCGCGCCGCGCACGCCCGCGAAGCTGCCGAACGACGCGAGCCGCGCGCCGCTCGCCCTGCCGAAGGGCGCCGAAATGGCCCGCTTCAACATGGGCTCCACGGTGATCCTGCTGCTGCCGGCCGGGCGCACACAGTGGACTGCAGGCCTCGAGGCCGGGCGTGTGGTACGGGTGGGTGAGCGCATCGGCACCCTCGTCCCGCCCCGCCTGCCCGCGCCCTGAGCGGCCATGGCCGCGGGTCCCGCCGATTTCGCGCCGACCGCCACGCTCGCACAGCTCGAACGCCGTGCTGCCGCGCTGGCGAGCGTGCGGGAATTCTTCGCGGTGCGCGCCGTCATGGAAGTCGATCCGCCGGCGCTGATCAACGCACCGGTGACCGACGTGAACCTGCATTCGGCACGCGTGCAGCTGCCGGGCCCGGACCCGGCGGCGACCTACGCCCTGCACACCTCGCCCGAGTACGCGATGAAGCGCCTGCTCGCGGCCGGCAGTGGCGACATCTACTTTCTCGGCCACGTGTTTCGCGGCGCCGAGCGCGGCCGGCTGCACAATCCCGAATTCACGCTCATCGAGTGGTATCGGCGCGGTTTCACGCTCGCGCAGCTGATGCAGGAAGTCGCGCAGCTCATCGAGCGGTTGTGCCGACGCCGGTTCGAAGCCGAGCACATCACTTATCGCGCAGCCTTCGAGCGGGAAGTCGGCTTCGACCCGCTGGCGGCGCCGGACGAGGTACTGCGCGACGCGGCGGCCCGACTGGGTCTGCCGGAGGCTGCGCTCGCCACCTGCACGCGCGATGAACTGCTCGACCTCATCATGGGTGCCGCGGTGGGACCGCGACTCGGCCGCGGCAGACTGACGTTCGTGCAGGGCTATCCGGCCTCGCAGGCGGCACTCGCGCGCCTCGATCCGCGCGATGCGCGCGTCGCCCTGCGCTTCGAGCTGTACTCCGAGGGCATGGAACTGGCGAACGGCTTCGACGAACTCGCCGATGCCGCGGAGCAACGCGCGCGCTTCGAGGCCGACCAGCGCGAGCGGCAACGACGCGGTCTGCCTATCGGGCCGCTCGACGAGCGCCTGCTTGCGGCGCTCGCCGCGGGCCTGCCGCCCTGCGCCGGGGTCGCGGTCGGCTTCGATCGGGTGCTGATGCTCGCCGAAGGGGCCGAACACATCGATGCGGTGCTGCCGTTTACACTGGAGTGCGCATGAGCTTCACGGGCGCGGATTACGACTTCACGGACAAGGCGCGCGGCTACCGGGAACTCGCGCGCGCGGTCACCGCGCTGCTCGCCCACGAGCGCGACTGGATCGCCAACACGGCGAACGCCACGGCGCTGCTGCATGATGCCCTGCCGGACCTCAACTGGGTGGGTGTCTATGTCCCCACCGCGGCTCGCACGGGCGTGCGCGAACTGATCGTGGGTCCCTTCCAGGGCAAGCCGGCCTGCGTGCGCATCGCAATGGGTCGCGGGGTGTGCGGCACGGCGGCCGAGCGCCGCGAGACGATCGTCGTCCCGGACGTGAATGCCTTTGACGGGCACATCGCCTGCGATACAGCGTCGCGATCGGAAATCGTCGTGCCGATGCTGCGCACGGATCGAGACGATGATGCCGGCCTCGTGGGCGTGCTCGACCTCGACAGCCCGCGCCTCGCGCGCTTCGATGAGCTCGACCGCGCGGGCCTCGAGCACATCGCGGCAATCATCGTCGCGGCGAGCGACTGGCCCTAGCGATCGCCGCTGCCGCCGGCCCGTGCGGGCGCGGACTCAGCCCTTGGCGCGCGAGATGTACTCGCCCGTGCGCGTATCGACGCGCAGGACTTCGCCTTCGTTGATGAACAGCG